>MDSY01005394.1_pt1 | contig 27255 bp, 24 predicted proteins | sample 811131 | NCBI WGS metagenome assembly MDSY01 (sample SAMN05326643, study PRJNA326480) | marine metagenome | isolation source: seawater | place: Atlantic Ocean: South West | collected 2010
AACTAAAGAATCTGATATTCTCAAACCATCAGAATTGCGAAGGTTTACCATAGCATATCTCATATCTCCATAAGCACTTCTTGCTGATGCTGAATCTACGGAAGGCCAAACAAAGTCCATCGCTCTAACTCTTTCTGGAGCCCACATAAAGCGCTTCCAAACTAGCTTTTTATTTTCCTTTATGACAAGACCCATCCATCGAGACTTAGCAGAGCGTATTCCAGCGATATAGTCACTAGCGCTGCCCATTACAGTTGCGCAGTTGCCTTCAATATTAATATCATAGACTTCACTAGTAACTGAATCTTCATAGAACCATTTGCCTTTGACGGCATCATGGTCATAATCGTTCGCTTCTCCCCACATACCATTCATAACTCTTAAGTCATCACTTAGGTCTTCTAGAAAAGGTTCTACAGCAGCATCTAGGCCTACTTTTTCAGCAAAGTGAGTAGTTACGAAATCTTGGATTTCTTCTTTATTTAAACTACCTCCTGGTTGGCATGCTGCTAGAGTGAATATTGCCATTACGGATAGTAATAGTTTTGATGTTTTCATTTTTTATTTATTTAGAAAATTTATTGAAACTAAAACTAGATAATATTCTCTGACTAATGCAAAGAGATTTTCATTATTTCGGTTTCTGTTGTCTGTATTTTTAGTATTTTTTGCTAAAAAGATTCAAAAAAAAGCCCGAGTGGATCACCCGGGCTTCTTGAGAAAAGTAGTTTATGAAATTATTTATTTATAATAACGGTAAATGAGGATTTCTTACCATTATTAAGATCAAGGTTAAATATGTACGAACCTGAAGCCAATCTTGAAACATCTACTTTTAGAATCTTACCGTTGTTTTGGATGTTTGATTCTGTCATTACGAGATTTCCTGCCATATCATAAACTTTAAGATCACCTGCACCTTCAATACTTGGTAATGGGATATTTATAAAGTTTGATGCTGGTATTGGGAAAGGTTTGACGGAAACTTCAATGTCTTCGTCGATACCCACAGTATTTTGTTCCATAATCAATTGAATGGTTGGGATAGCTCCACTTGAAAACCCACCAGTATACCAATCACTATCAACACGAAGAATCTCTTTTGGCTGAGCTCCTGGAGAAACATCATTCAGCTCATATGCAGGAGCCCTAGAGTGATTTAAATACATATTCACATCTGAGGTGTTCAAACATATCAGGTAACGCTGATAATCAACTAATGGAAGAGCAGAAGTAAAATGATGAGATATCGTCTGATCCTGCTGCGATTCTGAAGTGTACACATATGTGTCATATACAAGACCAGTAGTACTCGTGACTGCACAATTTGGATCAGATAGGCCAGCGAAGTAATCATCCCACGTGTCAACAGTAATGTCAATTGCTTTACCAATAATAGTATCCGATGAGTAATTTGCGAAACGGACTCCTTTCATTTGCATCCTCGATGCATTTTGATGCTGAAAATTGATGCATTGTGCCCAGCTTGTTGTAAATGCACTGGATTTCAGAGAGTTTTGATCAATTGCAATAAAATTACTGTCTGCAATTCTTGCATATGTGAAAATAGAATCATTTATGTAGACATCTGTTGCGATCTCATTATCAAGGGAAAAGTCATCCGTTAGTCCAGTCAAACTATATGTTAATTTATATTCACCGTTTAGGTAGGCGCCTTGAGCAAATGGTGGGAAAGAAATATAACTAGAGTCCAAGGAGTTTAATCCAAATGGAGCTGTTGATTGAGCATAAACCGATGTTCCGTTATACAAAACTTCAGCATTAGCAACAACGGCCGTTTGATTATTAGAACCGTCGTTTCTTGCCCAGAATCCGAGATTCATGGCATAGTCTAGTGAGTCTTGCGCAATTAATGATGGAGTTGCCATTGATTCAGGATAAAGTACTTCTGTTGGGCTCATACTTACATCATTCGCAAATGCCCCGACTTTGTTGCCTATGAAAGCAACTACGGTTTGACCTGAGTCTACTGCTGCGCGTAGAAGTTCACCATCGCCTCTGCTAATAAAGCAAACAGGTATAGTTACATCCATTCCATAATCTCCTCCAGCCATATTTGTTATTCCTCCCGAGGGATCGCTATCAGGAAATCCATTGTAGATAATTACTGCAACAGCTCCTTGTTCTTGCGCTAGAAAAGCTTTCCATCCAAATTGGCATGATCCACGTGAGATCAAAACAATTTTTCCATCATAGTTACTTCCGCTCCAGTAAACTCCTGCGGAGTCACATCCTTGGTAGCCAGCATAGAAGGGTGATGCAGGTGTTCCGTATGTATTGTTTACGCCAGATGTTGTGTCATCCATAACTGCTAGCGTGTCAAGTACTGCGTCAGCTGGATTTGTTAGGTCTGCCAGTCCCCAGCCTGAACCATCTCCTTGATTAGAATGCGTATATGGTCCGCCAATTGTAGCAGGCTCCATTACGTTCAGAACAACCGATTGGGAGTAGGCAGTAAGTCCAGATATAATTAATAATGAGAGTAAGATTTTTTTCATCGGAATTAAAATTTGTGTTAGATTAAGTGTTGAACTCGTTAATTTACATAATTGTTGCCGAATTATAGGGTTTTTAAGATAATATGTGTATGAGGTTATTATTGTAAATTTGACTATATCTAATAACACCAGATAAAAAACATGCTTCGACTTTTTCTATTTGTTTTTCTAAATCTAATTTTTAACAAATGTTATTCTCAGAATGCCCCAGTAAACTTTGAAACTAATGGTTACGGAGCCTTTTGGAATTGGAAAGTATTTGAAAATGGCCAAAACCCTCTACTTGAAATTGTTGCTAATCCTGACACGTCAGGAATAAATAAAAGTTTGACAGTAGCAAAATATAAAGCTCAGATTTCGGGAGCTCCATTTGCGGGATGTGAGACACAGCACGGCGCAGGAATTGGAAGTTTTACAATAGATCAAAGCAACATGATTATTAGAATCATGGTCTATAAATCTGTGATTAGCGATGTAGGAATAAAACTAGTACGATTTGATAATTGGTCGTTAGGGGAAATAAAAGTCGCAAATACAAAAGTCAATGAATGGGAGCAGCTCAGTTTTGATTTTAGTTCCCATTTTGGATTAACATATGATCAGTTAGTGGTATTTCCAGATTTCGCTGGTAGGCCAGGAGAAAACATTATTTATTTTGATAACATTTTTGATATTGAATATGTTACTCCTCCTGAAGAGCCTCCTGCTCCTAAAGATGCTGAACTTATTCTCCCTAACGTTTGCACTCCAAACAATGATGGAGTAAATGATTTTTATTTACCTCTTTTCTCAAATGCGGACTGGTGTCAATGGTCTATCTATTCTAGATATGGACAAAAATTATTTCAATCTGAGTCATTGACAGATCAATGGGATGGTAAACACCTAGGTAGAAATGTTCCCGATGGGGTGTATTTTGTAGTTGCTAAATGTGGTAGCAGTGGAACTGGAAATATTGTTGAAAAGCAATCTGCCATTCATCTTGTTAGATAAATTATTTATTTAACAAAAATCCATTTGTTATGAGTAGAGAGTTTATTGTCAAATAGATAACCAGCGCTTGTAAAATGTTTTAAATTTTCAATATCTTTTTCTTTTTTGATATTCTCACATATATATCTAGCTGCCAAACCCCTTGCTTGCTTGCTGAATATGGACACCATTTTGAGATTATCATTTTTTCTTTCATAAAAATCCACGTCTATCCATCGGCGATCCAGTACATTTCTGTCAATCGCATTGCTGTATTCTTTAGAGGCGAGATTTACAATAATATCACTTTGATCCTTTTCGTTTAGGCTTTGAGTTATTTTATTTTTCCAATAATTAGTCAATACTTCTCCTTCAAATTTTTGAGCCATGTCAAGTCTGTAAGGATGGATGCTATCCATTGGTTTTAATATTCCATATAATCCAGAAAGGATTCGGATCCACTTCTCAGCATTGGTTTTGCCTTTTTTAGATAAGCTTTCTGGGGATAGTTTTGTAAAAGCATCTCCACTAAAGGAATACAGTGCAGCTTGGCTCTTATTTTCATGGGATTCTTTATCCCATTTTTTAATATTATCATAAATTTTTTCAGTTAAACTTTCAGAGCTTTTGAAGAACTCAAAAACATTTTTTTTACTCAGCTCTTTTAATTTTTCATTTAATTGTTGTGCTTCTTTAAAAAATAATGGCATCTGGTGGGCCTTGAAATTATTGATTTGCATTGACTTTGAACTAGAAAGAAGTATGGTCATTTTTGAAAAATTTTATATGATTTATAACTCCAGAAAATTAAGAATGGCATGACAATTGAGCCTTCCAAAAAACATTACAACAAATGATAAAATTACGGATATTGTTTTTGGCTGTTTTTTTGGGCTTCTCTTTAATTTTAAGAGCCCAAGATAAAGCTGTTGTTTCCATAATACATAGCAACCTGAATGAAATGCCAGATGAGTCTTCTTCAGTCATGCGTGTAAAAAATAATCATCATCGCCATAATAAGTCTAATGGTAATAATGAATTTGCTAAAGACACTAATTTTTACAATCCGTTAGAGGAAGTTGTGGTTTCAGCATTTCGAACTGCGGAATCAAAAAGGAATATAACTCAAGAGATTTCTCTGATACGAAGTAAAGAAATCCAAAATTCACTGGAGAGAACAACCGTGGATGTTTTGTCAAGTCAGAATTCTGTTGCGATTCAAAAAAGCCAACAGGGTGGCGGGTCAATTATCTTAAGAGGCATGGAGGCGAGCAGAGTCCTTCTTGTTGTAGATGGGATAAGAATGAACAATCTTATCTACAGATCAGGCCATCTTCAAAATGCAATTACTGTTGATCCAAATGTTTTAGATAGAATAGAAGTTTCTTTTGGCCCTACATCTAATGCATACGGGAGTGATGCTCTGGGTGGTGTAGTGCACTTCATCACCGAGACTCCTGGGTTTTCCGATCAAAGAGAGTATTCTTGGAGAGAAAAGACCCAATATAGTTCAGTTAACAATAGTTGGATTAATAACGTGAAATTTAGTTTTTCGGATAAAAGAATTGCGTCTTTAACCTCATTTACCTCCTCTGTATATGGTGATTTGAAGAGTGGAAAAAGAATAAACCCTTATTATGGTGAAAGCCATGGAGATAGAAATTTTTATGTTCATGTTGGGATGTATGGAGATACTATTTTGCAAAACAGAAGTCCTCATATTCAAATAGGTAGCAGTTATTCCCAAGTTGACTTATTACAAAAAATTGTCTTTAAATCAAGAAAGAATAGAACCTCAACCTTTAATATTCAATACTCCAATTCTACAGATGTTCCCAGATATGATCGTTTGACAGATTTAAAGCCAGGGGCAAACAGTGGTGCAAATGAACTAAAATATTCTTCCTGGTATTATGGTCCCCAAAAAAGGTTTTTAAGCAGCTATCAATGGAAAGCTTTAAGGGTTTTTGGTTTTGATGGAGTTAGAGTATCAGTTTATCATCAAAATGTTGAGGAAAGTAGAATGACAAGAAAATTTGGATCATCGATTTTAAGATCCAGAATAGAAGATGTCGTTGTAAATGGTTTTAACTCAGATGCCATGAAGCGCTGGGGGAAAAATGTTCTTAGAATAGGAGTAGATGGATCTCATCAGAGGGTATATTCTTCTGCTAGAGGTGAAAATATTTTTGATCCAAGTATTATCTATGACCCTAGTCTTCCCGGGAATTCAATAAATACTCGTTACCCTGGAGGGAGAAATGTGATGGTCAATCTGGCGGCATTTGCAACGCATGTGAATAATATTTCTAGAAGGCTAAAAGTTTCAGAGGGATTTAGAATAGGAATGACGCGGTTATTCTCCCAGTTCACTAACTCAGAATTTTTCCCGAGTTCTCTGAATTTTGGTGATCAAATTATACAAAGAACTCCAGTGGCCTCCGGTAGCATTGGTATTATTTATCAAAAATCAAAGCAATCAAAATTTTCATCTTCTATTTCTACAGCATACCGTGTGCCTAATATAGATGATATCGCAAAGGTTTTTGACTCTAGACCAGGGGTATTAATAATCCCTAATCCTGAGCTTAGACCTGAACAGGCTTTCACTGCAGAAATTGGAAATGTTCAATTATTCAAGGGTGGCCACAGTTTGGAATGGAATTTATATTCTACATCCTTAAGAGATGCTTTGGTTGTGCTTCCGAGTCAATTAAATGGAAGTGATTCTGTTAATTTTGAAGGTGTAGAGTCTGTCATTTTAAGTCAGTCAAATGCTAGAAGTGCTAGAATTGCAGGTTATTCCATAAGATGTTTAGTTATATTGCCATTTTCGTTTAGTTTGAAAGGACAATTTCAGGGAGTTGTGGGTACTGTAACACAAGGCCCTCTGGCCTTAGATAATGAATTATCAAATCATATACCCCTTGATCACATACCCCCTCAAATTGCCAGAATAGGATTACAATTCAATCCTTCTAATTCATTTTCTGGAGACTTTTATATGGTATCAAATTCAAAGAAATCGCTAGAGAGGTATTGTCCAAATGGAGAGGATAATCCAAGGTATGCGACTCCTATGGGTACTCCGAAGTGGGTAACTTGGAATGCCGTTATGTCCTATAGTTTAAATAAGCAATGGATATTTCAATTAGGAGTTCATAATATTTTGGATACTCAGTATCGAACTTTTGCATCAGGTATTAATGCACCTGGAAGAAATATCACAACATCTATTAAAAACTCTTTCTAAATTAGAAGTATTAAAAGTTCAGGTTTTGAATAGAAAAGATTTTTTGAAAATAATTACTGGGGCGACTGCAGCCATTCCATTTCTTTCTTTTTCAAGAAAGAACTTTAATAATTTTCTTGAGTCTATTGAACCAGTATCCATAGCGACATGGCGGTTTGGCTTAAATACTACTTCCAGAGCAATGGATTTGCTAGAGAATGGGTCTTCAGCAATGGACGCCACAGAGGCTGGAGTAAAGATTTGTGAAGCAGACCCTAAGGAAAGAAGTGTAGGTTTAGGTGGCAGGCCAGATAGAGATGGCACAGTAACATTAGATGCGTGCTGTATGGATCACCTTGGGAATATTGGTAGTGTTGCTGCTGTTCAAGATATTGTTCATGTAAGTTCATTAGCAAGAGCTGTTATGGAAAAAACACCTCATGTTATGTTAGTGGGCGAAGGTGCTCGTCAATTTGCTTTTGAAATGGGTTTTCCGAAGGAAAATCTTTTAGTTGAAGATTCTGAAAAAGAATGGAGAAAATGGATGGAGTCTTCGGATTATAATCCGATCATTAATGTGGAAAACCATGATACTATTGGTCAGCTTTCATTGGATAAAAATGGCCATTTGGCTGGTATTTGCACTACAAGTGGAATGGGTTATAAGATGCACGGGAGAGTTGGAGATAGTCCAATTATTGGTGCGGGACTATATGTTGACGGTGATGTTGGTGCTGCTACTGCCACAGGTCATGGAGAAGAGGTGATCCGAGTTGTTGGTTCTTACAGAGTAGTTGCGGAAATGGAAAGAGGCTTGAGTCCTCAGATGGCTTGTGAAGAGGCTGTTCGTAAAATTCATAATTTCTTCAAAAGGAGAAAAGCAAGTTTGAAAGACACTCAAATTGGCTTTATCGCTATGAATAAAAGAGGAGAGGTAGGAGGGTATTCGTTGCGCTCTGGATTTCAGTTTGCCATTAGTCGACCTGGGAAAAAATCAGAATTGATTGATGCTGACTTCTTAATTTCTTAAATATTATACTTTTAGTTTCAGTAAAGCTATTTCTCCAGGGTCCATTTTATTCTTGATACCAGTTATTGCAGAGGAATGAATGGTGTTAAAACCCGAGTTTAGATATTCATCAATATTTGCAGACCTTATGCCGCCGCCCGGTAGTATTTCAATTCGATTATTTGCATATGTCCTGAGTTCTTCAAGTAATTTTATGTTTTCTAATCCTTTAGCAGTAAGTATTCTAGAAAATCCTGATTTAATACTCTCGTCAATTGTTTTAAAAGGGTCTTTACATTCATCAAATGCGCGATGAAGAACTGCAGGAAGCCCCCAATCTTTAATTAAAAATTTGCACGTATCAACATCCAGCATGGAATCTTTTTTCAAACAACCAAATACTAATGCTTGTGCTCCAGCAGATTTGAGAGAATGTCCTTGGTTTTGTATTTCCAAAACTTCTTCATCGGTATAGCTGAAACCTCCTTTTCTTGGCCTTATAATAGATATTATGGGAATCTGAACAGTTTGCCTTAAGGTAAATACCCATTCTGAAGGTGGTGTTAAACCTCCTTCGAAATAGTTTTGGCAAACTTCTATTCTATCAGCTCCAGCCTCAGCAGCAGCAAATGCATCTTCAAGGGAAAAGGTTGCAATTTCAAGCATTGGTTTATGTTGAACGAAATAATTATGTATCTAAGGTGAATGATAATGGCAATAGATCATCTGCATTCTTTACAACTAATGTTTTACCATGCTTTGTAGTTAATATCATCTTCATGGTTTTTTTTTGTCTAAAAGTTTGCTCTCTTATTGCCTGCCTGCACATACCGCAAGGTGCTAGAGGTAAGTCGTGGTTGCCTTTCGCGTCGGAATAAACCACTACCATAGTATCTACAGATTTGCCGTGTGATTGGGTAGATGCTACGCTAAGGGCTACTCGTTCTGCACAGATACCAACTGGGTAAGAGGAATTCTCTTGGTTACTGCCTCCCCATGTGTCATCATTTTCTAGTCTGACAGAAGCTCCAACACTAAAACTACTGTAAGGGGAATGACTTGTTTTAAGTTGATTAATGGCAATCGTGACGAGCTCTTGGTCTTTAGATGAAAGCTCTTCATGAGAAGAGTGTTCAGTAATTTCAATATTTATGTTCATTGTTCAAGTCAATAAGCTCGAATCTACTAAAGAATTATGAATATTCAATTAATAATGTTATCCGCAGATAGATCATGGTATTTTTGAAAGATGAAAGCTGAAATAATAACTATCGGTACAGAAATTTTACTTGGTCAAACAGTCGATACAAATTCAGCATGGCTGGGAAAAGCGCTTTCTGAGGTTGGCGTAGAGGTTCAAAGAGTCATTTCAATATCAGATAGTGCGGATGCTATTATAAAAACTTTAGATGAGATTTTATTAGATACTAATTGGGTAATTATTACGGGGGGGCTCGGGCCGACAAAGGATGATATAACAAAAAAAGTATTGGCTAAATATTTTAACGATGAATTAGTTTACCGTCCGGAAATATTTGAACATATTAAAGATTTGTTTTCGCGAATGGGAAGGGTTCCAAATTCACTAAACAAGGAACAGGCATACTTCCCAAAAAAAGCAAATATTTTGAGTAATACACGGGGTACTGCCCAATGTATGCTATGGGAGCACAATGAAGTGAAATATATTAGTTTACCTGGGGTTCCTTATGAAATGAAAGGCATTGCTGAAGATCATATTTTGCCAAGGATGGTTGAGGAGCAAGCTCATTTTATTGAGAATCGCTATTTCATTGTTCAAGGAATTCCTGAGTCAGATTTAGCCCTGAAACTAATTAAGTGGGAAGGTGCATTAACAGAATCATTATCCTTTGCTTATTTACCCTCTCCGGGACTAGTTAAGCTGAGGTTAACTTGTAGGGGTAGGATTGAGGATTCTGATAGGCTTTTGAAGGAATTAGATTCGCAATCGATCCAAATTCGAGGAATACTAGGAGAAGATATTTTTACTGAAAGTCTGAGAGGTATTGAATATGTAATTTCTGACCTTTTTAAAAAATCTGGGCAAACATTAGCTACTGCCGAAAGTTTTACTGGTGGAAATATTGCTGCCAAAATAACATCTGTACCTGGATCTTCGGAATATTTTAAAGGCTCTGTTGTCGCCTACTCAAACGAAATAAAAATTTCAGAGCTAGGTGTTGATGGCAATGAAATAAATCTTAATGGTCCCGTTTCAGAGACAGTAGCGCTACAAATGGCAAATGGGATAAAATCGAAATATAAGACAGATTGGTCAATTTCAACCACCGGTTACGCTGGCCCCACAGGAGGGCAAGGATGCGCCGCAGGTACAGTCTGTTTAGCGATTGTAGGTCCTCAAGTTAGTTGGGTAAAAAGGTTCTCGATGGGCTCTAATCGTAAAAGGACAATATTAAAATCATGTCTGGCAATATTCAATCAATTAAGATTGATGATAGACAAGTAAATATTGAAATTGATCAACTCTTGATCATGAAATTGAAAAGGATGTTTTTTTACTGCTGTAGAACAAGTAAAGTTCATTATCTTTGCAGGCCCGTTGTAAGACGGTTATTCTAATAATAATGAGTCATGTCGCGAGTTTGTGAAATTACAGGAAAGAAAGCAATGGTTGGAAACCATGTTTCTTTTTCTAATAAAAAGAATAAACGAAAGTTTAATGTCAACTTGATGCGAAAAAGATTTTTCGTTCCAAGTAAAAATGAATGGATAACTATCCGACTATCTGCTTCAGCCTTGAAGACAATAGATAAAAAAGGAATAGAAGTTGTTCTAAGCGAGGCTCGTGCAAACGGTAATGTTCTTATTTGATAAATAATGGCTAGAAAAGGAAATAGAATTCAGGTTATCTTAGAATGCGTGGAGCATAAGGAAAGTGGTATGCCCGGAACTTCAAGATATATAACCACTAAGAATAAAAAAAATACTCCAGATAGAATGGAGATCAAAAAATTTAATCCCGTCTTGAAAAAAATGACGGTTCATAAAGAAATTAAATAAGACATGGCAAAGAAAGTAGTAGCATCCCTAAAAAAATCAGGAGGAGTATCTTACACAAAGGCCTTCAAATTAGTGAAAACATCAAAAGGGGCCTACGGGTACGAGTCAAAAGTACTCATGAAAGAGCTGGTCGATGATTTTTTTAAATCTTAAAATTTGGTCCCTTTTTCTATAAAAAAAATAAAAGCCGCTCATGAGAGCGGCTTTTTTTTAACTTACAGGTTATGGCTTTATTTGGATTAGGTAAAACAAAAAATGCGTTCTTAGGAAAGATTAGCCGAGCCATTGCCGGAAAGTCAACAATTGACGAATCAACTCTTGATAATCTTGAGGAGGCTCTGATAAGTTCTGATGTTGGAGTAGATTCAGCTGTCAGGCTAATAGAGGCAGTTGAAAGTAGCGTTAAGAAAAACAAATATGTGTCTCAGGCTGAATTGCAGAATATAATCAGTAAGACCCTAATCGATCGTTTAAAGAATAAGTCCTACGGTCCTGTTCATATAAGTGATTCAAAACCTCATGTTATTCTTGTAGTTGGTGTCAATGGTGTAGGGAAGACTACGACTATTGGGAAGTTATCTAGTTATTATAAAAATCAAGATAAAAAAGTAATTTTAGGCGCAGCGGATACCTTCAGGGCAGCAGCAGTTGACCAATTAAAAATATGGTCAAACCGAGTTGGGGTTGAGATTGTCGAAAAGGGCATGAATACAGATCCTGCGGCAGTTGCATACGCCGCTGTGGAATTTGGTAAAAATAAAAATGCTGACCTGGTAATTATTGATACAGCAGGAAGGCTTCACAACAAAGTTAATTTGATGAACGAATTGTCAAAAATCAAAAGAGTTATGGAAAAGGTTATTCCTGATGCACCTCATGAAATACTAATGGTTCTTGATGCCTCGACAGGACAAAATGCTATAAACCAGGCTGTAGAGTTTTCAAAAGTAACCAAGGTGACAGGATTAATTTTAACAAAAATGGATGGGACTGCAAAAGGGGGTATCGCTTTGGCGCTGTCGGATCAATTGAATCTTCCAGTTCGTTTTTTGGGAATAGGTGAGGGAGAAAATGATCTGGTTCCTTTCAATCCTGAAGCATTTATAAAAGCTCTTCTAGAATGAAAACAAAAAATGAAATAACTCAAAATTGGCTCCCAAGATATACTGGATTGGAGCTTTCTGAATTTTCGGATTATATAATTTTAACAAATTTTAATGATTATTTATTAAGGTTTGTCGATATTACTGGTGGTCAATTAATTGGTGGAAAAAAATCTATGCCATGTGCATCCGGCGCCGGTATTACCATGGTAAATTTTGGAATGGGAAGCCCAAATGCAGCAACAATTTGCGACTTATTAACGGCCATAAAACCTAAAGCTGTTTTATTTTTAGGTAAGTGTGGAGGGTTGAAAAAGCGTACGGAAATTGGCGACTATATTGTCCCCATTGGAGCAATTCGAGGAGAGGGAACGTCAAATGCTTATTTCCCACCAGAGGTGCCTGCTTTACCTACTTTTTCTTTGCAGCGCGCAGTTAGTCATGTCATTAGGAATAGGGAATGCGATTATTGGACAGGGACTGTTTACACCACAAATAGACGAGTATGGGAGCACGATGAAGTCTTTAAAAATTATCTTGAGGAGATTAGAGCTATGGCCATTGATATGGAGACAGCTACGCTTTTTTCGGCAGCGTTCAAGAATCATGTACCATTGGGCGCTCTATTATTAGTTTCAGATCAGCCGATGGTGCCAGAGGGAGTGAAAACCGAAGAGAGTGATCAACAAGTGAGTTCAAATTATGTTAATACTCACATCGAAATAGGTATCGAAACACTAGAAGAAATTAAAAATGAAGGGCTCTCCGTTCGTCACTTAAAATTTTAATTAAATGAGAACAAAGTCTGCTAAGCGTAACAGAATTAATGTAATTACATTGGGCTGTTCGAAGAATATATATGATAGTGAGGTTCTTATGGGCCAACTGCGAGCTTCAGGTAAGGATGTAGTTCATGAAAAGGATGGACAAATAGTCGTTGTCAATACTTGTGGTTTCATTGATAATGCAAAAGAAGAATCTGTAGATACTATTCTTGACGCGGTTAGGGCAAAAAAAAATGGACTAGTTGACCAGGTTTTTGTTACCGGCTGTCTCTCAGAGAGATATAAGGAAGATCTTGAAAAGGAAATACCCGATGTTGATGATTATTTCGGAACAAGAGATTTGCCATTGTTATTAAAAGCTTTGGGTGCTGACTACCGCAGAGAGTTAATTGGAGAGAGGCTTACTACAACTCCTCAGCATTTTGCTTATCTGAAAATAAGTGAAGGTTGTGACCGGCCATGCTCTTTTTGTGCTATTCCACTTATGCGCGGAAGTCATAAGTCAACTTCTATAGAAGATTTGGTTACTGAGGCAAAAAAGCTTGCGGAAAAGGGAGTTGTTGAACTGATATTAATTGCTCAGGACCTTACCTATTATGGACTTGATATATATGGTAAGAGGAGATTAGCAGATCTAATTACGGCTCTTAGTGATGTCAACGGAATATCATGGATACGTCTCCATTATTTATTTCCAACAGGTTTCCCAAATGATGTTTTGGATGTTATTAGAGAAAACCCAAAAGTGTGTAATTATATAGATATTCCGCTTCAACATATTTCAGATTCAGTTTTAAAGAGTATGAGAAGAGGAACCACAATGTCAAAGACGAACGTACTTCTTAATAATATGCGGGAAAAGATTCCGGGTGTCGCCATTAGAACGACAATTATCGTTGGTTATCCAGGAGAGACCGATGAAGATTTCAATATTCTACTGGATTGGGTAAAGGTTCAAAAATTTGAGAGATTGGGGGTTTTTGCTTACAGTCATGAGGAAAATACTCATGCTTACAAATTAGAAGACGATATTCCTCAAGAGATTAAGCAATCAAGGTTAAATCAGATCATGGAGATTCAAATGAATATTTCAGCTGAACGTAACGAGACATTACTTGATAGGCGAATCAAATGCATTGTGGACAGAGAAGATGCGAATGGAAATTATGTGTGTCGAAGCGAACATGATAGCCCAGATGTAGATAATGAAATTCACTTAAGATGCCCTGGTGTCCACTTAAAACAGGGCTCTTTTGTTGAAGTTAAAATCATAAGTGCTTCGGAATATGATTTAGATGCGGTTCTTGTCTAAAAAGTTGAAAACTTCCTGTAATTTTATTAGATAGTCAATTTATAAGATGCTAATTTAGAGAAGAGAATGTATCTGATTTTTGACACTGAAACTACTGGGTTACCAAGGAATTGGAGTGCTCCATTAAATGACCTAGACAATTGGCCAAGGGTTATTCAAATCGCATGGCAATTGCATGATGTGAATGGTGCATTAATAGAAGCCCAGGACTATTTGATTCAACCTAAAGGATTTAATATTCCGTTCAAAGCTCAGGATATTCATGGAATATCAACAGATCTAGCTTTAAGGGATGGTCTCTTATTGGAAGAGGTAATTCAGAAATTTGTAAATGTCTTAGATGGAACAAACTTTTTAATTGGTCACAATCTAAAGTTTGATACAAATGTTCTTGGTGCAGAGTTTATTCGCGCTGGGATTAATCCTCAGCTTCTAGAATTGCCTGTTCTTGATACCTGCACTCCACGTTCAGCTAAGGTTACGCAGATAAAAGGGAGAGGTAACTCCTTTAAAATTCCCAAATTAAGTGAATTACACCTCAAGCTATTTGGCGAAGAGTTCAAAGAAGCGCACAATGCAACTGCAGATGTTGAGGCCTCTGCACGTTGTTTTTGGGAATTGGTAAGGCTAGAGCATTGGAGTCATGATGAATTAGGTTGGGATCAAGCATCTTTGAAAAAATTTCAAGATGCCAATAAGGGCTCGATAAAGCCAATAGGTCTTGTTCATGTAAACTTCAAAAAGGAAAGTGCTGTTATTTCCAAATCTAAAAATGAAGTTTCAGAAGTTCACAACCAATTTAGCTCCCCGGAGGATATTCAGATAAAGGAATCTGAAGACTTCTTTCATTTGCATACCCATAGTCAGTTTAGTGTTTTACAAGCCACAGCTAAGGTTTCGTCTATGGTTCAAAGAGTTGTTGCTGATGGTCAACATGCTTTAGGTATTACTGATATCGGTAATATGATGGGCGCTTTTCAATTTATAAAAGCGGTGAGTGATTATAATCGGACACGACCTGATGGAAAAAAAGAGCTAAAGGCGATTATAGGATATGAGGCATACGTATGTCGCAACAGAGATGATAAGAGTCAAAAAGACGATGGTTATCAAATCCCTCTTTTAGCCAAGAATAAAGTCGGTTATCATAATTTAGCTAGGCTTAGCTCAGGTGCATATATTGAAGGTTTTTACTATGTTCCTAGAATTGATAGAAATGTACTTCTTAAGAATAAAGAGGGTTTGATGGTTACTACTGGGGGATTAAGGGGAGAGATACCTCAATTAATACTTCAAGTAGGTGAAAAACAAGCAGAGGAAGCTTTTTTATGGTATAAAAATGCATTTGGCTCAGATTTTTATGCGGAAATCAATCGGCATGGCCTGCCTGAAGAAGATATTATTAATGAGACTCTTTTGAGATTTTGTTCGAACCATAGTGTAAAGCCTATAGCAGCAAATAATGCTTTTTATCTGGACCAGAGTGAAGCAGAAGCGCATGATATATTATTGTGTGTGAAAGACAACGAGAAACGGTCTACGCCAATAGGTCAGGGTAAAGGTTTTCGGTATGGTTTTCCTAATGATCAATTTTACCTAACTTCAAAAAAAGAAATGTCTGTGAAGTTTTCAGATATTCCATTTGCTTTATCTAATCTTCAAGATGTTCTCAATAAAGTTGATAATTATCCTTTAGCTCGGGAAGTTCTTCTGCCAAACTTTAAAATTCCTTCTGAATTTTTAGCAACAATAAATAATAAAGATGATCAGAAAAACGGGGAAAATGAATATTTAAAGGATCTTACTTATTTAGGCGCTAAGAGGAGATATGGAAAGCTAACAGATGAAATCAAGGATCGAATAGATTTTGAGCTTGAGACAATTAAAAAAACCGGATACCCAGGTTATTTTTTAATAGTTCAAGATTTCTGCAATGCCGCAAGAGATATGAATGTAACTGTAGGCCCTGGAAGAGGTTCTGCAGCCGGCTCTGCAGTGGCTTATTGTATAGGGATAACTAATGTTGATCCAATTGCCTATAACTTGCTATTTGAGAGGTTTCTGAATCCTGATCGGGTCAGTCTTCCTGATATCGATATAGATTTTGACGATAGGGGAAGAGATCGTGTCATTCAGTATGTGATTGAAAAATACGGATCTAGCCAGGTTGCTCAAATTATCACTTATGGAAAAATGGCTGCCAAGTCATCTATTAAGGACGCAGCTCGGGCGCTTGACTTATCATTTGAGCAAGCTGATAGATTAACAAAGACAGTTCCCGATAATCAGAGTTTAGGAAATGTGCTTGGTTTTGATGATAAAAAAATTCGTGAGCAATTAAATGGGGAAGACTATCAAAAAGCGAAGAATTTAAGGGCATTTTATGAAGCTGATGATGCCAGTGGTGAAACATTAAGGCAGGCTAAAGTCCTTGAGGGTTCTCTTCGGAATACTGGAATTCATGCTTGTGGAGTTATCATAACGCCATCAGATATTCGTGATTTGATACCAGTAGCAGTCGCTAAAGACAGTGAAATGTGGTGTACTCAATTTGATAATGCTGTGGTTGAGTCAGCCGGTCTGTTAAAAATGGATTTTTTAGGTCTTAAAACCCTTACAATTATAAAAGATGCAGTTCTTTTAGTCAAAAAGCGACATGAGGTTGTTTTAGATATGGAAGATATTCCAATAGATGATGAGACTACTTACAGGTTATTTCAAAGAGGCGAGACTGTAGGTATCTTTCAATATGAATCTCCTGGAATGCAAAAGCATCTAAAAGACTTGAAGCCAACGGTATTTGCTGATTTGATTGCAATGAACGCATTATATAGACCAGGTCCAATTGAATACATACCAAGTTTTATTAAAAGAAAACACGGGATTGAGCCAATTACATATGATTTGCCGGATATGGAAGGTTTTTTGAAAGAGACATACGGTATTACTGTCTATCAAGAGCAGGTCATGCTATTATCTCAAAAATTAGCTGGTTTTTCAAAAGGTGAAGCTGACGTTTTAAGAAAAGCGATGGGAAAAAAGATTAGATCGGTTCTTGACCAGATGAAACCTCAATTTATAAATGGAGGAGCTGAACGTGGGCACCCTAGTGAAATTCTTGAAAAAATATGGAAAGATTGGGAGGCATTTGCATCTTATGCTTTCAATAAGTCACATTCAACATGCTATGCATGGATAGCATATCAAACGGCTTATTTAAAGGCAAATTATCCCGCTGAGTATATGGCTTCTGTTTTATCAAACAATATGAATGATATCAAGCAAGTTACTTTTTTCATGGAAGAATGCAAACGGATGAAATTAGATGTTTTAGGTCCTGATGTTAATGAGTCTGAAGATGTCTTTACCGTTAATGAAAAGGGTGCACTTAGGTTTGGATTACTTGGAATGCGCGGCGTAGGTAGTGCAGCAGTAGATTTCTTAATGGAGAATCGTTCAGATAAAGGTTTTTATAAAACTATTTTTGACTTCGCAAGACGCGTAGATATGCGGATTGTCAATAAGGGGACTTGGGAGGCTTTAGCTTTAGGTGGAGGATTTGATAGCTTTGAAGGACTGCATCGAGCAATGCTATTTTCGGAAATATCTGATGGTAAAAATTTCCTTGAGAAAATACGGCGTTATGGACAAGGATTGCAAGATCAGGAAAACTCAAATCAGGTTTCTTTATTTGGCGGTGATTCTGGTGTAGATATTCCGGAGCCAGAGTTACCTGTAGTAGATGAGTGGAATAATTTAGAACAGTTGAAGCGTGAGCGTGATATCAATGGTATATTTTTAAGTGCACACCCATTGGATAATTATAAGTTTGAAATCCGGACATTTGTTAAGAATTCCATTGCTGAAATGGAAAATCTTGAAATCTTTGCGGGAGGTTCCTCTTATCGAGATTATACCATTGCGGGAATAATCTCTAATGTTCAGGTCAAGACCAGCAGAAATGGAAAAGAAATGGGTGTGTTTACTCTTGAAGACCATGAAGGCACGCGTGAGTTTGTTCTTTTTGGAAAGCAATTTTTGAATTTTAGAGAGTTTTTAGTTGATGACATTATGGTTTTAATTCGGGGCAGAGTTCATAGACCTAATTGGGCTAAAAATGATTCTTCTGCTCGCCTCTATGCCGATATAACCAAGATTATATTATTATCTGAAGTTTTTGAAAGAGAAGCTAGGAGTATCGATATAATGTCGGATGTAAATGATGTCATAGTTCATAGATGGCAAGAGCTAGGAGAGATTCTAAGAAAAAACCCTGGTGATTGTAAAGTAACTTTTCATGTTAAGGATCCGATAACTAACGTTTCCGTAACTATGCCCTCACGAAATCTTAAAACTAGTATAAATAAGTCTTTGCTCGGGGAAATCGATACATTAGACTTTGTTCATGCTTTTGTCAAGACAGATCAATCATGAAATATTATTTAATATTTTTTATCTGTATCATCTTGGTTAATGATATATCTGCTCAAGGCCAAAAGGAAGAACTTAGATATCAGAATCACACTAAAAAAGGCTTAAAGGATGGATTGTGGAGGGTAAAGCATAATGGAACTGCTATTGACAGATATATCGGTGAGTTCGAAATGGGGATACCGAAGGGCTCTTTTAAGCATTACTATTCCAACGGCTCATTAAGGACTTTGATGACCTTTAAGGGACTTTCGGGAGAATGTTATGTAAAGAATTATAGTAGAAAAGAAAAACTCATTTCTGAAGGCATGTACCTGTCAAAAAACGTAAAAGATAGTATTTGGAAAATATATGATGAAAATGATCGAATAATTATTCTAGAAACGTGGAAAAAAGGCAATTTAGAGGGCTTGTACAAGACGTATTATTCTAATGGAAATATTGTTGAGGCTGGAATAATGAATAATGCTAAAAAGCATGGCCAATGGATTAGATGGTCTGAAAGTGGAGAAAAAATAAGGTTAAGCAATTATTCGAATAACGTTTTAAATGGCAAATGGATTGACTATGATGTTGACGGTCGCGTTAAAATGATAGGCGTCTACTTAAATGGTTATCGTGAAGGTAAATGGGTCATTTATAGTGTTGGAAAACCTGAGAAATCAATCACCTTTCAAAAGGGTCGAGAGATAAATATCACTGAACACTAATGGCATCGATTGTTGTAGGTCTGTCTGGTGGAGTAGATTCATCTGTTGCAGCTTACCTTTTGAAAAAACAAGGGCATAAAGTTATAGGCTTATTCATGCGGAATTGGACAGATGAGTCGGTTACTTTGGAAGAGGAGTGCCCTTGGATAGAAGATTCCAATGATGCTCTATTAGTAGCGGAAAAACTAGAAATACCTTTTCAGGTTTTGGACTTAAGTGATCAATATAAGAAACGAATTGTTGATTATATGTTCTCAGAGTACCAGGCAGGACGAACACCTAATCCCGATATTCTTTGTAATCGAGAAATAAAATTTGATATATTTTTAAAAGCAGCTCTTACTCTAGGTGCTGACTTTGTTTCAACTGGTCACTATGTCCAAAAAAGCACAACGCTTGATGGTGTTCATCATCTTTTGGCTGGGGCAGATAAATCTAAAGATCAAAGTTATTTTCTCTGTCAATTGAATCAAGAACAACTTTCAAAAGCTATGTTCCCAATTGGTCACCTTGAAAAGTCTGAGGTACGTAAAATCGCAAAAACTATTGGATTGGCTACTGCCGATAAAAAAGATTCGCAAGGACTTTGTTTTATAGGAAAAGTGAGCTTACCAGAATTTTTACAACAAAAACTAAGGCCTTTAAAAGGAAAAATAATAGAAATCTCTCCTACATGGTCAGGGTTTAAACCCCAAAAATGGGGTGAGCCATGGATATTGTTGCCTTCTTCTGGCAGTATAGTAGGACATCATAAAGGAGCCTACTATTATACCATTGGGCAAAGAAAAGGATTGCTAGTTGGAGGTATGGCATTACCTCTATTTGTTATTTCTATCGATGTAAAAAATAATATCGTCTTTGTTGGCCAAGGAGAAAATCATCCTGGATTGTACCGTTCATCATTGAAAATACTTCATGAGGATGTTCACTGGGTTGATGAATCAAGTAAAATGGTAATGGGAGATTCCAGAAATTATATGGTCCGAATAAGGTACCGACAAAAACTATTCGCTGCGAAAATTGAAGTAAAAAATGAAGGTTTAGCAATTTATAGTAAATATCCAATGAAATCAATTGCTCCAGGACAATTTGCTTCATGGTATAATGGAGATGAATTAGTTGGTTCTGGTGTAATTCAATCATAAAAATTATTTTAATGCGAAAACATATAATCCTTATTTTTCTTGTTATCCTTAAAAGTCCATTATTTGGACAAGAAATAAAACGCTACTGGATTTATGTGAATGAGCCAGTACTTGAACAGCTTGGAGTATCTCCCTCTTCGACGCCTTCCTTATCACCATTAGCTATGGAGAGAAGGCTAAGGCAGGATATTCCATTGCGTTTATGGGATTATTCATTTTCCAATCAATTGATTGATTTGGTCGAATCAACTGGTGCAAATGTTAGGTTTTTCTCTCGTTGGTTGCGCGCTCTGTCGGTTGAAGCTAGCAGTGATGAACTTGCAATTATTTCAAGCCTAGAATGGGTAAGTGAAATCAAGCCTGTCTTAACCATGGGCAGAAAAGAATATGATGCCAAGAAAACTTATGGTTTCTCTTATGGGCAAGGATTGGGTCAAGTAGAACAGATTAACCTTGATCCTGTTCATGATGCGGGTTATGCTGGTCAGGACATATTAATTGCCCTTATGGATGGTGGTTTTTCAGGCACGGAGACCCATTCTGTATTTCAAGGAGCTTGGAGTCAAGGTCGTATTGTGTTAACAAAAGATTTTGTTGATGGAGATACAAATGTTTTCCATGTTGGAAGTCATGGTATGAGTGTTTTAAGTACTATTTGTGCGGATTTAAATGGAACATTTGTAGGCACGGCACCCGAGGCTTCTTATGCTTTATTTAGAACAGAGAATGAGCTTTCTGAGACTTTAGCGGAAGAAGATAATTGGGTCTGGGCGTCAGAATGGGCAGATAGTATTGGTGTCGATGTTATTAATACATCACTAGGTTATACCACATTTGACAATGGTGTAGGTGATCATTCTTATGCGGACTTAAACGGCAAGACAAGTGTTATCTCCATCGCAGCAACGATTGCAGCAAGGGTAGGTATGATAGTTGTTGTAGCTGCAGGCAATGAGGGTGCGAGTAGTTGGAAATATATTAGTTGTCCAGCAGATGCTGATTCAATTTTGTCAATAGGTTCAGTCGATGCATTAGGTATTCGTTCTGGTTTTTCCTCTCAAGGACCGACTAGTGATGGTCGAATTAAACCAGACGTTATGGCGAGGGGTTCAGGTGCTACAGTTATGACATCAAATGGAACAATTGGAACTAGTAGTGGTACTTCTTTTGCTTCTCCTATCATTTGTGGTGCAACTGCAAGTATCCTTCAGGCAGTCAAAGCAAACAATTCCGTGTATAATATTCAGGATATTTTGACTAATATTCGCAATAGTTCAAGTAATTCATTTAATCCTGACTCTCTTAAAGGATATGGTATCCCTAATTATGGTAGCTTGCTGAATTCCATAGGCTTAATAGATAATGAGGTTAAAAATTCTTGGAGCCTTTTTTATTCAGGAGAAGGTTGGGTGTTGACTAATGAGTCTTCATTTTTTGAAGGTTCTGTTCAAGTTTTGGATTCCTTTGGCAGGGTTCTTTTTCAACAAAGTTGTATGGATGGATGCGATAGGGTTTTAGTTCCTAAATTTCCTTTTCTAACATATGTCCGTTTGGATTCTGGATCTAAAGAAATTATTAAAATACCTCCACACTCATTGTGAAAAAACTAATCGCACTAAAATTTAACTTATTCTGATACCCGTTTATCGTATGTGCCACCCATACTGGGATTATCTGACATAAGAGCAGACATCACTTCTTTTTTTACCATATTAAAGACAGCCATATGGATATCTTCAGCTATTTCCATATCCATAGCAGGTGAATGAATAGATACATCAACAATTTCTTTCAACTTACCACCGTTAAATCCTGTCATGCCAATGGTTTTAGCTCCATTTTCCTTAGAAAAATTAATTGCCTTTAATATATTTTTAGAATTTCCTGAGCCGCTTATGCCTATAACAATATCGTTGGGCTTTAAAAAATTCTTCAATGGTTCAATAAAAATATCATCCCAGCCGATATCATTAGCTACGGCCATCAAGCTAGGCGCATTGTCATTAAGGCAAATGATTTGAAATCTCTTTTCCAGTCCAAATGAGGCTCCTTTCAGAAAATCTCCTGCCGCATGACTTGCATTAGCAGCTGATCCCCCATTTCCCATTGTATATATTCTAGAACCATCTTCGCGGGCTTGTAAAAACATCGTTGTCATTAGGCCAACAGATCCTAGATCAAGATCATTCAATGTTTTTTGCAATAATTTACGGTATTCAAGTCTTGTCATAACGCTAAGGTACTATTCAGGATTAACCATTAAAAATAACTTGTGACCCACCTGTTTCTAAATTAAATGGAAAGTTTGGAAGACCTAGAGCCTGATCAATTGATAAATGCCTTTCAGGAGGTGCGAAAAAAAGCATGAATCCACCACCACCTGCACCCAGGAGTTTTGCTCCCCATGCACCATTTTTCTTACCTAAAGAATATATTTGTTCTATTGCAGGGGTACTGATTCCATCTGTTAGAGACTGCTTTAGAGACCAATTTTCATCAATGATGTCGCCGCAACGTTTCCAATTATTAGCTGTGATTGATTTTGCGAAGTCATCAACGAAGGAAACCATTGTTCTTAAGGATTCAATTTTGTTGGCTTTTAAAGATTCTTTGCTTTGCTTAGATAATATAGTAGATGCGCTTCGTTGGTTGCCAACATAATAAAGACGCATGTGATTCCTAAATTGCGTCAATGCATCGTTATTGATAACCACGGGCTCAACATCAACTGTATTATCTCGATTAAATCTAAATATATTCAAGCCTCCAAATGCGGCTGCGTATTGATCCTGTTTCCCAATTGGTTCATTGAGATCATTTATTTCAATTTCGCATGCGCTTTCTCCTAGCCATGCTTTATTTACTTGATCAATCCTTCCTTCTCTGGCCATCATGTTATGAAGAGTTCCAACTGTAAAACTCGAAGAGCTTCCCATTCCTGTTCCTGCAGGAACGTCGGCGATAGATGAAATTTCTAATCCCCTACTAACATTAAGTTTCCTCATTATTGTCCTGAGAATTGGGTGTTCTATGTCGTCCACAGAATTTACTGTTTCTGTTACTGAGTATTTCGTTCTTATTTTTCCCTTTTCAAAAAAATCATGGGAGGATATATACATGTATTTATCTATAGAGCTTGACAATACCGCTCCTCCATATTCTTTAAAAAAGGCGGGGAGATCACTTCCACCTCCAACAAAGCTGATTCTAAAAGGGGTTCGAGTTATAATCATTTTGTTTGGAGAGTTTTAATTTTATTATTTAAAATAAGATCTACAGCATGAGCGAGGTTTTTAACTTTAAAATGTGGTTCTATTTCACTTTCAATATTACCATGTCCGGTTTCAACCCGAACAGTTTTGACTCCAGCAGATAACCCAGATTGTATGTCTCGCGGAGAATCACCAATCATCCAGCTCTTAGATAAGTCAATATTAAATTTTTTTGAAGCCTCTAAAATCATCCCCGGTTTGGGTTTTCGACATTCACAATCAATTTTAAACTCTTTAATCTCTTCAGGAAAGCCTCCATCTGGATGATGAGGACAATAGTATAAATAGTCGATGTATGCACCCATTTCTCCAAGTTGTTTATCCATTCTGGAGTGAATTAAATTTAAAGTATTCACATTACAGAGGCCTCGTGCAATAACACTTTGATTTGTGATTACTATCGATATATATTCACTTTTATTTATTCTACGAATTGCCGGTCCTGCAAATTCATATACACTCATTTCATCTTGATGTTTTATCAGATCTGTATCATGATTTATTACTCCATCGCGGTCAATAAAAATAGCTTTTTGTTTTTTAGCAATGTTTCTTGAGTCAACTTTTCCATTTAGATAGGCCTTTTCCACTTCTTTTCTTCTTTCACTCTTACCCATATCTTTAATGTATTCAGTGCTATTATAGGCATACATTTCAAATATATCTGTCCACTTTTGAAATAAATCTCTACCAAAATCTGAGCTAGTGTTTTTTGGAATCTCATTAATTATTTCTGGATTCATAAGATAGAAAGCGGCATTGACACAATTTGCAAATTCAAGATTAGGGGAGTGGGGCTTGCTGTGAACTTTAGTTATTTTGTTAATCGAGTCATAGCTAATTAGGTCACTGTCATAGGGATGATCATTGGGATGAACGAACAAAGTGAGTTGAGCATTCTTCTCAAGATGAAAATCGCTCATTTTTTTTAAGTGTATGCTGCTTATTGTATCTCCATAGATAACCCAAAAAGGATCTGATAATTTATCTTGTAGAAGACTGAGTGCTCCTGCTGTGCCTAGAGGTTGATCCTCAATGACATATTGAATATCAATATTCCATCTTGAACCATCCCCGAAAAAATCTTGAATCTGGCTTCCTAAATATCCTATTGTAATAAAAAAACGCTCAATTCCTTGAGCGCTGTATGTTTCTATAATATGTTGCAAAACCGGCTTCTCTGCCACAGGGACCATTGGTTTTGCAATACCCGGGAAGGATTCTTGAATTCTAGTACCTTTTCCGCCAGCCAATATGACTGCAGTAGAAAACATTTTATATTACTGCTTCTAATTTATCAGCAAGAATACTTTTTGCTGCCACGCCAACTTGCTTGTCTACCACCTCACCATTTTTAAAGATTAAAAGAGTGGGGATATTTCGAATGCCAAACTGCGCTGCAATTTCATTTTGTGAATCAACATCGACCTTTCCTACAACTGCGCGTCCTTCAAAATCTATGGCCAATTCATCTACCATTGGTCCTACCATTCTGCACGGCCCACACCATTCTGCCCAAAAGTCAACCAGAACTGGCTTATCAGACTTCATTACTAGATCCTGAAAATTACTATTTGTAAATTCTATTGCCATAATTTTTTTCTTAAAATTTATTTTATCAAAGGTAAACCCGCTAAGGTGAACTGACATTAATTCCTTTTTGAAGTTTTGAAAATCAAATAAAAAACATAACCCATTCCACCAATAAAAGTTAAAGTAGAACCTAAATAATATATTGTTCTAGAGCCTTGAAATTCTTGCATGAAAAATATATCTGCAACAACATCAAGACAACACCCTAACACAAATAATATTAAAAAAAGTGATCTCTTCATATTTTTTCTCTTAGAAAGATACTAATTGTAAATAAAAAAATCCTCCAAATTGGAGGATAATTTTGCGGTGCGGACGGGACTCGAACCCGCGACCCTCGGCGTGACAGGCCGATATTCTAACCAACTGAACTACCGCACCAGTTTTTTCTATTGGGTGTGCAAATATAAACCCCTTATTGCGACTGCAAAACACGACTCGGGTTAATTTTAGATAAAATCATAGAAGTTATCCAAGTTGTTCCTGTCAGAACTATAAAAATCAAAATATTGGCATAAAGAAATTTGATCCACGGCCATGATACGGGAACAATAGAAATGTAGTAGGTGTCTGGATCTAGTGGTATCAATCCCCACTTTGATTGAACAAATAAAAGTAGATATCCAAGAATATTTCCAAGAGCTAATCCTGATAATATACTTGGATAAAAAAGTGTCATAAAGCTTTTGTAGAGGGATGTTTTACGCATTCCAATGGCTCGAAGTATTGCTAATGATGCTTTTTTTTCTATAATTCTTATGAAAATGACTACAATGGCGTTGAAACTGGCTACAATAGTAAGAATAACCCCCAAGAGATATGTATTGTTGTCAAATAAATTTATCCATTGATATAATTGCGGGAAATCATCTTGACTTGTGAAAACTTCAAAATCTACAGGTACTGTAGCATTTAACTGCTCCGCTTGCTCTCTTGATGCTTTGTTTTTAGTATAAAGTAAAACAGCTTGGGAGTTGTCGAAATCCCACTTATTCAGCTTTTGTATGGTATTTAATGAGCAGATTATTAATGGATCTTCCCATTCACTAATTCCGCTGTTAAAAATCCCAACAATATCAAAGTATCTAATTGATGGATTTTGGCGGCCTTCTCGGCTGAAATACATTTGAATCTGGTCATTTAATGATGCTCCCAATTTCCTCGCCATTTCTTTTGATATCCATATAGAATTGGGGCTACTGGACCAGTTCGGGACTATTCCTTCATAATTGACTGAAGAGATTGATTCAGGGATTTTATCAAAACCAAAAAGTCTTGCTCCCTCCATTTGATTTGAAAAAGTAATAATTCCTGACTTCCAAGCAACGAAATGATAGCTTTCTATTGATCTGGTTCTCTCAAAAAATTCATTTGAATCAATATATAATTGGGATTTTGAAAAAGCATATAAATCTCCTTCTAATGCACTTTGATAAGGGCGGATTTGATAAGATCCATGGAACCTTTCAATTTTTTTTTCGATTTCAAATTGCAGTCCTTGACCTGTGCTTAAACCAATTATGATCGTCATTATTCCGACTCCAATAACGGATATAGCCAAAAAATTAGCTTTTTTTTGGCGTTGGATGTTTTTTGCCCAACGCCAACCTAGCCATATCGATAAAAATCGCCATCTTGGAACCATGTTTTGTAAATATACGTGGCGACTACATATTGGCCTTATTTTTTTGATGTTTCCATATGCTTTATTCAGTCAAGTCATTCATGAAAATAATATCTATTTTGAAAAGACGGGCGCTGTTAGATTAGAATCATATGATCATTTGTTAAAAGGAAAGAGAATAGGAGTAGTAGCTCATGCGCCTTCTCTGAGTCAAGGTAAATGGGATAATATTAATCATACAGTTAATTACTCAAATTATTTAAAGCCCATCCATACTGTAGACAGATGTTTGAGAAATGGTTGGAATGTTATCCGGATATTTTCACCTGAACATGGATTTAGAGGGGCCGCACCAGCAGGTGAAATTGTTTTGGATGATATTGATCCCATATCAGGTTTGCCCATAACTTCCTTGTATGGCTCGCACAAAAAGCCGACAAAAAAAGATTTAAAGGATTTAGACGTTGTTATTTTTGATTTACAGGATATTGGTGTACGATTCTACA
>MDSY01073807.1_pt1 | contig 27248 bp, 22 predicted proteins | sample 811131 | NCBI WGS metagenome assembly MDSY01 (sample SAMN05326643, study PRJNA326480) | marine metagenome | isolation source: seawater | place: Atlantic Ocean: South West | collected 2010
CCCGTGGGCGAGAACGTGCTACATTTAGCAGTCCTGTTCCACACCCCAGAGTCCGTGAAGATGGCAAAGTACTTGATAAAAAGGTTCGGCCCGTCGCTTCTAAACGCGCCGTACCAAACCCGGCGGACAACTACCTCCGACCCGGGTTTGTACGAAGGAGAAGTGGCGCTACACATCGCGATCGTGCACAAGGACTTGGATTTGGTGCAGTTCATGCTGCGACACGGCGCACGTTTAGACACGCACGCCATCGGCGGATTCTTCCAGCCAGGCCGGGTGTATTTCGGCGAAACGCCCTTCGCGTTCGCGTGTTCAATAGGAGACAAACGCATCGTGAAAGCGCTGTTGGACCACTCACTCGCAATCGGCGGCAAGAAGAAGAAACGCGAAACCATGACCTCTACAGACCAGTTCGGAAACACCGGGCTGCACATGTGCGTTACCAACAACCAGCTGGAGATGTACCGACACTTGGTGGACGAGTTAAAGTTCCCAGAGCACGTAAAAAACAACGCCGGGATGACGCCGTTCGTTTTGGCGGCCCACGACGGGAATCAAACCGCGTTCGCGGCTATATTAAGACGACAGTTCTCTGTGGTGTGGACGTACGGCCCGGTGACGAATTACTCACTATCGTTGACGGATATCGACACCGTGGGGAGCGACCCGCACGCGCACGACTCGTCAGTCATCGACGTGATTTTAAAGAGGAACCACCTGCAACTCCTGAACCACCCTATTTTGGTTGCGGTGCTTGACATGAAGTGGAACGCGTTCGGCCGAAAGGCGTTCATGCTGAGCATGGGGTACTACATAGTGTTTCTGTGCCTGTTCACCTGGCAAGTCGAAATACAAGTCACGCAGCGAGGGAGCGTATCCGAGTGGCACAGCGGGACGCGAACGACGATCGAGTGGGTAACGTTTTTACTCTCGCTGCTGATGCTTTTGCAGCACGCACGAGACTTGCTTTACTTCACCAGGGCGTACTACAGGCAACTAGACACGTTACGCGTCAATTCGCAAAACAGCGACGTGCCGTTGTTCTGCGTGCCGGGGGCGGGGGTTGACAAGCGGATAAACAAATCCCAGCTCCCGCGCGCGTTGCGGGTCGTGACACCCCGAAAAGGCACCGCGTTTTCACAAACCGGCGACGCGCCAACGGAGTCATCACGGGTATCCCTTGAGTCAATTCACCCGTCAATCCTCGCGGCGGAAAGTGGACAACAGAGCAGTAGTATCACTGGTACCGGTCTAAAACCGACGCGCAGACATAAAAAGACGGAAAACGTGGTGTTCGTTTTGGCAAAGTCCATCAACGCGCGACGGCGGTGGCGGATCCTTCGGGAACACTGGATGAGCACGCACAAAAGCGTGCGGCTTCACCAAATTGCGCGGCAAATGAAGTTACAGCACTGCGACGACTATGATGATGGGATCACCTGTCTTTTGCACGTCAACGTGTTGGAAGCGCGGAACCTTCCGCCCGCGGATAAGGACGGGAGCGCGGATCCGTACTGCGTCGTCACGGCTTGCACTGGCTCTCGACTGCGAACGAAGTGCTGCTCGAAGACGTTGAGCCCGGTATGGGGGCAAACATTCAGCTTCACCGCCCCCCCCGGCATTCGCCGCTCGTCCAACAAAGTAACCCTCACGATCATGGACAGGGACGAGTACGACTTTGACGATGAAATTGCGGTGACCACCGTAGCGTTCGCGGACGTGCCGTACATCGCAGCAGGGATGATCCCGCCCGGGCCGGTGTGGCTGCCTTTGCGGAAAGGCGAGAACACGGGCGACGATGATGATGAAACCGGATCGGGAATTTCAATCGTGAAGATTGGCCGGGGGTTGAAGTCAATGGGACGAGACACGTTGATGATAGGTGTTTCTGGTGTTTCCAAGTCCGGCGACGGCTCCTTGGGCGAGGTGCTGGTGGAGGTGTACTACGAAGTCGTCGGTGTGGGGAAGGACTCTGGGTCTGGCGAGTTGTCTGTGGATGCGACCGAAGCCTCGGATGAAACCCAAGAAACCTCTATTCTCGCGTCAACGACTGTGTCGAAACTTTTTACCGACGTAACCGACACGGTCGCGACGGAAACGAGCCACACCGGTTTCCTTCGCGGCGTCGGGGTCGCGAACCAGGAGCGCGCCGTAGTTCGGCGGCTCGGGCGGATCGGGTACACGCTCGTGGACGACGTACGATTAGATGTCAACACGTCGAGCGGGAGCGGAAATGATTCAAACTCTGAGGATTCAGATCAAAGCGACGACGAAGACGCGGCGAAACGAGACACCGACGGTACCGGTAAAACGAACGTACCCTTGAAAAAGAAACGTTCGGTGAAGACTCTTTTCAAGCGTTTCAAGCTCTCCGCGACGCACGCGCAAAGGGCGTTGCTGTTTTACGTAAACTCGGTGTTGGTTCCCCAGCCCAGTCTGCTGATGAACTTGACGCACATCGTGTTACAAACGACGCACTTCCTGCTGTGGCAGCGAAGCGTGTGGACAAACACCGGGCCCTCCTCATGGGACGACGTCGTGTTCGCGTGCGCGGCGCTCGCGGCGTGGGGCTTCACGCTGTACTTCGCCGCCGGGTACCGCTCCGTTGGTTTCCTGACCGTCATCGTGGTGGGCTGCATCAAAGACGTGATAAGGCTATCTAGTCTGTGGTGCGTGGTGATGTTTGCGTTTTCGCAGGCGTTTTACGTTTTAGATGCGTCCTGGGCGGATTCAAATTCAAACCTCTGGAACTCGAGCACGCAGGGTGAGATTTTGTGGCGCCTCTTTTCCGTGGCGATCACCACGTCCAACTTCGACGACGTGTTCCCGGGCGACGACACGTCCCTTCTGAACGTGAAAACTGTGTACACCTTGCTAGGCGTTTTGTACCAAGTCATGATGTCCATGCTGATGCTCAACGTGATTATTGCGATGTTTAACCAAACCTACGCCAGGGTATCGGCGATGGCGCACGAGCAGTGGCGCATGCAATGGGCTTTGAAGATTTTGCTCGCCGAGGCGCAGCTCAGCGTCAGTAGCAGGTTCGAGTTGCGTTTGGGGGAAGACGCGGTTGGAAAGAACGGCGAAAAAACCAGGGTGCACTACTTTGAGATCAACGCGGGGGGGGAGGAGGGGCACCAAAAAGGCTCAATCGCGGAAGCCGTCACCGTGCTGCTCAAAGAGAAGCAAAGCTAGGAGTGTGCGAACGATGAAAAGTGGAAAGTATAATTTAACTTTTCGGGCGGCGAGCTTTTACGGGATCGGAGATGATACTTCGGAGTCGCCCGCCTGCGTTTGTACCCGCCCGGGGTATGTATATAATAAGACGAAAGGGATGATGAATGTAATAACTATTCAAGGTCAAGTAGAATTTCATTTTCAATGATCGAAAGCGCTCATCGCTGAACAGAGAGGACTCGAATCGTTTTTAAATCCGCTTCATAAGATCATGTCGCTCTTTGCTGCTGTTTGGCTTGATGGAAAAGCGCTCTCGCGCTGCTTTTTCTCCGAGAAAGTCGACTGTTTGCTTTTCGCGAGAAGGGTCCAGTGCTCGCGGCGCGCGGGCGTTCTCTGCCGCCATGGGTCTCTCCGCGGCGGCGCAGCCGCACTTCCAGACGCGCGATGCTGAGCATCGCGCGATGGTGCTCGGCGCGGAGGAGCGGCTCCGGGAGTACCGCCGGATGCTTCCCGGGGGCGATCTCGCGCAAAAACTGGACGGAAGGTTCTGGGATGCGGTGGTGCTCACCGCGGCGAACGACCGGCAGGCGGAGACGTACGTCGCGCAGCTGGACGCGCTGCACAAACGCGGTCAGCTGCCCGGTACGCGAGGCATGTATTTAGTCATCCCAGACCCCCCTGGTCCACGAGTAGGCTCAGGAGGCGCGACGTTACACGTGATGTTAAAGTTGCAAGCGATCGCGGGCACTGGATGGAGCGAGAAGAGATTGTTTCTCCTGCACGCGGGCGGGTACAGCGAGCGCTCGCCCGCGCACGGCACGCTGGGCAAGGCGTTCGGGCAACTGCCGTTAGATGCGGCGAATCTCGGTGTACCTGCTACTATATTGGAAGCGCAGCTGTTATCGTTCCAGGAACTTCCGAAGAAACTACCGCCCGGCGTGTTCATCTCAAGCGCCGACATCGCCGTGCAGTTTGGGAAACTTCCGCGGTTGGATTTTTCAACAGACGAGTTTAAGAGTTGCGAGCGAGGCATACTGGCTCTAGGCCACGCCAGCTCCGTGGAGATAGGCACTGGGCACGGCGTGTTCGTGTGCGACCGGGAGGAGCTGAATACGTTCGCCAAGAGTTCCGGTGGAGGTGACGGGAACAATGGGGTGGTTGGAAAGTCTACAGATGACGGTACCCAACAAACGAATACAAAAAAACCCGTAAGCGTCTTGACCGCAAGACGTTGCCTTCAGAAACCCTCCAAGTCGTTGATGAGAAGCTCAGGTGCAGTTCTTCCCTCTCCCCGAGCGATGGGGCACACCGGAGGCAGCTCCGACGAGTGGGTTTTGACGGACAGCGCGTTTCACATCGGAGCCGGCGCATGTCAGGCTTTAACGAAAGTCGCCGCGGAAAACCCGGCGGTTTTTTCCGGCGTCGAAATCTGCGCGTACGGCGACTTCATGCAGCCAATGGGGTGCGATGCTGACTCAGCATACACAGGAAGAACGGACCAAGTCGCGTCACTGAATGCGCATACAGAAGATAAAACCAAGGCGTCAAAACTTCGAGAAGCGCGAATATTATTATCAAACGTGTTGCGAAGCCGACCGTTACTAGCGCTCCCATTGGTCCCGTCCCGGTTCGTGCACGTAGGTACGATGCCTGAATTACTTCAGCACTGCGTGCGTGATGACGACGTTTTAGCGGCGTTCCCTACTACTCCGTCTGGAATAGGCCTAGGAACCTGGGATGTGGAGAAGATGGACCCGATGACGCTGCGGTTACCCTCCGTCGGCGCGGACGGAGTGTGGGGCGCTGGGCCCGGCGTTGGCGTTGGATCGTGCTTCCTCGCGTCCCGGGCGGACAGAGGCGCGCGAGTCGGCACGGGCTCGTTGTTAGTGCACTGCGACCTCGGCAGGCAAACCGTGGTGGGGGAAGGCTGTCTGCTGCACGACGTGGACCTTCCCAACGGTGTCAGGGTGCCGCCGGGGACGTTCCTGCACTGCGTGCCACTGAATGCAGCGGCGGCGGCGGCAGCGGGCGTACAGGTTCCTTCTGATTTGAACGCACCGAACGCGGCGACGAATAAAACTGACTCGTCGACCCTTTCTTCTTCTTCTGATTTGAACGGCGGCGCCCCGTGTTGGACCTGCATCGTTCTTTCCGTGGAGGACGAGGTGAAGAAAGCGGGTAAATCCACTTTGTGTGGGGTCAATGTGGAAGTCGCGGCGGCGAGGGCTACGGGTTTGGATACAGCAACGGGCGACGCTGTATGGTCCGAGGGCGAAGCGAAAACCACCACCCTCGCGCGCGTGTTCCCTGTGTGCGCCACCGCGGGGAAGGCCACCCTCGCAGCACTACACATGCTGGACGCTATTCGCGCCAGGAAGCGGTTTGTATCGCGGCAAAGCTCTTTTGAACAAAAGATGGGCATCAGCATAAGTGATGCGCCTGGGGAAGCCGCGTCGACGCTAAGTCCCGGCGGTGGTGAGACCCTTTTGCGCGTGTCCATTTCGGAAGCGTTGCGCGTTTTGGCGAATCATGGAAGCGCGTGCGGACGCAGGGAAGCGCTTCGATGCGCCGTGGTTGGGCACGCGGTAGGCGCGCTGTTGACGAAGGACACGCCTGTAGAGCAGTGGCAACAACGGGCACCACCGTTACGAGGGTTGAGAGTACAAGACGCGCAGGTGGCGTACAAACTCGCCGAGACGTGCGACCCGCGCGCAAGCCGCGTGCACAGCAAATGCAGGACTTTTCTCCGAGAAAAGGTACGCGTCGGGAGAGTGGCGTTGGCGCTGGCGAAGTCTAAAAGTGATGAAGTTTTAGCGGAAACTACCGCGAAAACGTGTCTTCGCGACGCCATATGTGTGCCGTTCCGGGAAAGGGGCGGCACGCTTTTCGGACGCCAAGCGTTGCTAACAGATTCAAAAAACAATAACCAAAACAAAACAAACGAAAAATACTCTGTTCAAACCGAGTACCCCGTGCGTTTGAATTTAGCGGGCGGGTGGACGGACACGCCTCCGTACGCGTTGGAGCGCCACGGTGCGGTGCTGCACGTCGCCATTTTGACCGAGGAAACCACCGTGGCTACTAGAAACGGTGACGCGACTGCCGGTGGCAAAACCACGGGCAAGCTTCGCCGCCCGATTCGCGCGACGGCGAGTTTAGTGCCCGACGCGCGCGGCGTTTTGAAATTAGTCACCGAGGCTTCTTCTTACGGCGACAAGGAAACAGCCGAGCAGATCACCACGGTTACCGAGTTACGGAAACACGACAACCCGCATCACCACTTCGCGCTGCTCCGCGCGTGCGCTTATTTGGCGATAGCCCCGGCGGACGAAGGGAAGGACAAAACAACTCGAGACGTTTCCTCAAACTCCAACGATTTAGCGTCTCTTTTGGAAACCTTTTTAGGAATTGCAAATTGCGGTGTTGAAATTCGCACCATCGTGGACTTGCCTCGCGGGTCAGGACTCGGCACGAGTAGTATACTCGCCTTGGCGGTGCTCCACGCCCTGCACGAGCTCGGGACGCGAAGAAAGTGGGTGCCGGCAGATTTAGATGGAAATTCGCGCTGGGCGGGTCGCAGCACGGTAGGGTTGGTTGATGGAAAGACGGGTTCTTTCGTCTCGAACGAGTCGCTGACTGAGAACAGACTGGATATCACCATTCCGACCTCAAGAGACCTCTTCAACTCTATCCTCGCCGTGGAGCAGATGATCACCACCGGGGGAGGATGGCAGGACCAAGTCGGGGGGGCGCTGGAGGGAATGAGATTGACGCGGTCAACGCCCGGCGGCGGAAGCGGTTTACGTTCGCTCCCAACGTACGAAACCCGAAACGCAATCGTCCCACCCGCGGCTGCTGCGTTTTTATCACGACACGTTGTGTGTGTTTTTACAGGGACTTGCAGGCTGGCTGCGACGGTTGCGAGGTCTGTAGTGGACGCGTGGCAACGCCGCACACCTGGCGTAGAGAAAGCGCTGCGACAATGCGCGGCGCTCGGTGTGGAGATGACGGACGCGCTTGATCGATTAGGGGCGCTTAGTTCATCAGACGGGCACTTCGCCGGGGCTGGGTCTACTGAAGCACAACAGGCGCTTAAGGATATAGGCTCCGCACTGGAAAAACACAAAGCGATTCAAGAAGAGTTGTGGCCGTCCATTGCGAGCGTAACAGTAAAGGCGATGTACGCGTGTGTGGAAAAAGTAACGTTGGGGTCGCACATTTGCGGTGCGGGGAACGGGGGACACGTGGTGTGCGTATTGCGGCCGGGGGTGACGCGTGAGATGATTGCGGCGGAGGTTGGAAAATGTGTAGAAGCGCCGGAAGCGAAGGTCGTGCGCGTGCAGATGATGCTTGGAGGGGGGGGCGGGGCGGCTGCAGAGACCGCGAAGGATGTGACGGCAACAATTGCGGCTGATGTCAACGTGACTGCAGAGCCGATGAATGCTCCCGAAGCTCCGATTGCGGCGACGAACGCGCCGGCTGTGAAAAAAGGCGGGGCCGGGGGGCGGGGGCGGGGCGGTCGGGGAGTCGAAGGATGTCCCGGGCGAGGTAGAAAAAAGCGCCGGACCGGGTGATGGGGGGTGTTTCGAGGGATAGAGGGGTATAGAGTAAGGCGTGAAACAGTTGAAATAAAGCGTTTTGGTCTTCCGCCAAAATCCCGATACGCTGACTGGACCTGCAAAAAAAAAAACCTAATGCAATCGATCCTTCGCACTCCCGTGTGCCCCTGTCTCGTACGAGCTCGCACCGATGGCTAAGTCCCCTCCCCCCCCTGAGACCGTGCTGGCACTTTTGACGCGCGTGAAGTACGCCAAGGAGATGACCAACTGGACCGCGGGGTGGTTCGTGTTGTTCCTCGTGTGCCGGCTCGTTTTCTTCCGCAAACACACGCACGACTTCTCAAACCGCGTCGTGTCAATCATCCACGCCGTGGTGGCGATTTACTACTCCTATATCTGCTTCGAGAACGGCTTCGGGGGGATGTTCCAAAACATAGGCGGCGCGAACACCGAGCCGCAACAGCTGTGCATGGCTGTTTCCTTGTCGTACTTCGTGTACGATTTGGTGTATTGCTCGATTCAAGGCGAGCTGGAAAGCGTGTTTCATCATTTTTTCACGATCGGCGGCCTAGCGTCGGGCGTGTTGAACGGCAAAAGCGGCTCGGAGCTGTGCGCGTGTTTGTTTCTCATGGAGGTTTCGAACCCCTCTTTGCACTTAAGAACCCTACTCCTGGAGATGGGGCTGAAGAACACGACGATATTTTCAATCAACAATTTACTCTTCGCGTTTGTGTTTTTGGTTTGTCGTTTAGTAATTGGCCCGCCGCTGGTGTGGAAAACCATCACATGTCCTGATAACGAGTTCATCGTGAAGTTAGGGGGGTTTGGAATCCTAGCCGTGTCCATCATGTGGGGGTGGAGGATCGTGATGATGTTCGTCAAGGAAGCAAAGAAACTGCTGGGGAAAGGGGGGGAGAGCAAGAAAAGCAGATGAGAAAACAGCTTTTGATAAATGTACCGATTATTATTGAGTAATTAACTCGTCGTAGGCCTCTCGATTAGCGACGAGTAACACGATTAACTCCCAAAGCGTCTAGTTGGAGAGTGACCGACTTGCGGCCACTTGTCGTCACTGGTGTTTTTGGCCATGCCTTTTCGGTACGAAGAGAGTTGCCGCGAGAATAACGAAATCCCAAAAATGTCGAACACGGCGGGAGTTCGACCGGCGCGCGGGCTTCGTGGTGCGAGTGTCAGTGAGGGTTCGTGGAGTGTTTTAGTGGTAACGGCTTTCAATAGGGGGATCGGGGGCGAGTGTAGGGTCGTTTGGGTGCCAGGTTGTGGTCGGAGGTCCCACAGCGTACCATTCAACACGCCACGCGCGTCAACTTAGCAGGGACTTTTTTAGTCTGAAATATCTACCCGAAAGAGAACCACGAGGTTGGGGGTAGGTGCTTCAAGTGCTGAGCATCGTTCGTAGAGACACAGAGCCCCCAAAAGTCCCTCTACATGACCGCGGCTGTGATGACCAACCGCGTTGAGTTCGGTTTCGTCCCCTCCGTCACGGTCACGTCGCTCCGGGACTTGGGAAACTGGAAATCGAGAGCCGACGCTATTGAGCACTTAAGGCGATTAGTGGATGACTTGGCGGACGTTACGAGCGTGTTACCAAGCCTCACTGACTTCGCCGGTTTCTTGAAAAACCTACTAGAGGACCCGAACTTCAAAATCTCCCTCACAACGTTACAGATATGGGACGCGCTGTTGGAGAAGGTGGGTGTGGGGGCGAAGCCGATCGTGCGAATGATCGCGCGAACGCTGGTAAAAAAACTGGGCGACAACAAACACGTGGTGCGGGAGGCCAACATGCAGTCGATTGGCAAGCTGTACGCAACTTTGCCAAAAGAAACAATCGATGCGCTGTTAGGGGCATTCGAGGACCCGAAAACCGTGAAAGGCCCAGCCACAGCCAGATTCAAGGAGGACGCTTTGTGCGCCGTTTTGAAATCGATGCTCGACTCTGAAAACTTTCCAACCAAATCCGTAGACCCGGCGGAGCTGGTGAGTAGGTTGGTAGCTGCTGCACAATCAGGAGGCGAGTCAGCGGACCGAGACGCGGCGACTGACTTGACACGCACCAGAGCCACTGCCGTGGAAGCGCTCGCATTAGCCTGCGACAGGTACGGCAAGGACGAGGCGTGGCGCCTTGTGGATTGCGCCGAGGACTTTTCAGGCGGCACGGAATGCAGCGCCAATTTGCGGTACGAGCTCACGCAGCGCTTCATTGATCCGAGGTTACCCACCACGAACGTAAGCGATGGTTTAATCCAGCACTGCGCGGGCGCGTCGCAGATTTTGCAACAAGTCCGACCGGAAGACGCGCTGGGACGGCAGCTCGAGATTCTGCCAGTCTCGCAGGCGAGCAGCCGTGCGGCGAGTCGGGGAAGCGCGTTATCTTCAACTGGTCTCGGCGCGACTACCAAAACGAGTGGGTTCCACGCCTCGCTGTTGAAGATGATCGGGCGGTCCCCACGCGCGCCGTCCACGACGATGCCCGCGAGCACACCGTCTATCGACAGCAGCGAAGATACTTCCTCCGAAGCGGAGAACGATTACTCCGTGCGTAAGCGTCAACCCAGGAGCGGAACCGCGACGTCGTTGTCGCGCGCGGCGGCGGCGGCGAAGGCGAAGATGGGCGTTAAAGTTTCTGAGACTTCGTCAAGGATCGACCCTAGCTCGAAACAGTCAACAAGCGGTGATACGTGGGTTTCCTTGTCCGACGAGGACTCGGAGTCGCCGGATTCAAAGGAAAAAAGTAGACTTGGACTTCGCGCTGGCGGGAGCGGCGGGAGTTTCGGGAGCCAGCCGCGGAGGGCAACGTCGCCGACGATTACTGGAAGACGTCCGGTTGGGGCTCCCCCTGGCTCACCCGCGAACGCAGACGCGGGCACGAAGCTGAATGCGCTGAAACAGCGACGTGCGGGGTCTCGTGAGGGGTCGCTGCGCGTGAGGGAAGGGACGTTGATGCGGTCCACGAGTGGAGAAAGCATGATGACCAAAAATACGTTTGCGCCCGGCGGCGTCGGCACGCCGGATACGTTCGCGCGGCGACAAATGAGTAATTCCCTGAACGCCTCGCCCGCCTCTGGGACTACTCCTACGCGATCACCCATGATGCGCCCGGCCCGGCACGGGTCTCAGCCCCTTCCAGGGAAGAGCGCGCAGAGGCGTTTACCCGGCGCGAGCGGGTCTGGCGGGTCTGGCGACGCGACCCGAGCTTTAAATTCTGAAGGCTCCGGTTCCTTGCGCAACTCGCTTGTTGACAAAAACGTAAAGCCGCTCGACGACCCTTCCACTGATGAGCTGCTTCCGTGTACTGACCCTGAAAGGACCGTGCGAGTCGCTTTAGGTAAACTCACCAAGGCCAGCACCGCGAAACCCATGGACCTGGACTGGCAGGAACAGTATGAAAGTCTTCTGGAAATGAGAAGATTGACAAAATTCCACGCTTCGGTAATAACGCCCGAGTTGCACCAAATCGTGCTCGCGGTGGTGCCGGCGGTGGATTCCCTGCGGTCGCAAATCGCGAAAATGGCCACGCAGCTTGTCCGGGAATTTATCACATCTTTAGATCCTAAATCCTTGGAACTAGAGCTGGATTACCTGATCCCCCCGCTGGTCAAACGAGCGGGGGAAAACACGTGGCTCGGCGGCGAGGCGGACGATGCCATCGGTGATTTCGCGAAAACTTTGTCAGCAAATAAAGTGTTATCCGCGTTGCTTCCGCACGCGAACCACAAAGCCCCGGCAGTGAGGTTGAGCGTGAGCTGGCACGTCGAGTTCTGCTGCGAGAGCGCTGATACCAAAACATTCATGGGCTCGCCGCCAGCTGTGCTTCTAGGGGAGAAAACCTTCCTGGCGCTTGTGCCGTTACTCGAGGAAGGCTCGGCGGAGACGCGCACAAACGCGAAGCGCAGTTTATGCCACCTTCGGGCGGCGCTGCCTGCAACGGACTTCGACCGCTTGTTGAAGAAACTGGACGATAACAAATCCAGGGTCGCGCGTTCCGTAGTGGAGAAGGGCTTGCCTCCGGTTCCACAGCGAGGCTCGGGGGCGGGGTGGACCCCGCGGAAAACCCCGGCGTCGTCGTCGCGAGGCGCCTCGCCCGCTGGGAGCTTGCGCAACTCCCTGCAAGCGGGCGAGCTTCTTTCGCAGCACAACTTCGGCACGAGACGAGACAAGGGATCGGAGCCATCGAAAACAAGCGACGCTGGTTTGGATTTGAAGAGCGAAAAGGTTTTGGAAACCTTGCGGGTCATGAACTCCGATTTGACAGCTACAAGCTGGGACGTGCGTCTTGAAACCGTGGCCAAGCTCGAGGCATTTGCGGTGCTCGCGGGGAGTGGTAATTCGTTTGAAAGTGAACAGGCGGTGGTGGCATTGTTCGACTCCCTCGTGCCTAGGTTGGCGGACGGAAACGCGAAAGTCCAGACGCGAACGTTGGAGTGCGTGTCAAACTTAGTCTCACGACTTGGACAACAAGTCACCTATGCGTTGAGTTCGCTGGTTCCTGGTTTGGGAGGTGGTCTTTCATCGTCGAACGAGAAGACCAAAGCGGCGGCAGGCGACGCAGTGGACGCGCTGCTCGCGAGCGTGTCACCTCATTTATTAATCCAGCACGTCTCGCACGTGGTGTCTTATGGTGCCGCGAGAAGCGTGCCTGCGATGCTGGACACCCTCACTGTTTTAGTACGAGTCTCGTTCGATCAGAAGCCGACGCTTGTGTCAAAATACGCTCTCCCGGCGGCGATGTCCACGTTGATGAACGGCAAAGGTGCGGAGACGATAACAGCAGTCGCTGCGTTACTGAAAGAGTTGTCAAAAAAGATTGGCCGGGAAGCGCTCCTGTCACACGCCGCCATGCGCTCAGCAGCGGCGAAAGCAAAGCTCGAAGAAGCCCTGCAGTGATAGTATGATTGATGATTGATTATGACTGATGATTATTTAAATTATGAATTAAATGTGTACTGATAACACTGTCTCTCGGGACACTAAAAACTCCCTAATAATTAGTTCGCCTTGCCAGCTTCGTTCTCCTCGGTCCGGTACTGCTCCCGCCACTTGTCGCCTTTGTTGTTCTTGGGCACCCCCACGTTCTCCACGTCAGGCGACGAGAGGTTCAGTTTCCCCCCGAGCGCCTTGTCGTCGTACTTCGTCACATCAACGTCGTAGTTCTCCACGGTCATGGATTCCTTCAGGGTTTGCGTCACGGGTTTGGCGAGAAGGCCGTCTCTGCCCTTTTCATCAGCTTCCTTTTCCGAGTCGCTGGAGATGGACTTACCCAAGCCGAGCGCCTCCGCGGCGAGCTCCGCTCTGAGCTTCTCACGCGCAGCCTTCTGTTCGGGGGTCTCCGCGTCGAGTTCAGCCTTGCGCTTGGCGATGTCCGCCATCTGCTGGCCGAGGGGCGAGTTGGGATCGGTGGCCTTTGTGATGGAGTTCAATCGCTCGGTGGCGTTCTTCCCTCTGGAGTCTTCGCCGAAACCAGAGTACGCCCTGCCTTCCTGCGTCAGGATCTTGACGACTTCGCCGATGTCGCCCGCTTTGCCGACGTCACCGAGGCGGGGGGCGAGGGACCCGGCGCCAAGAGGAAGCACGAGCCAGGAGATACCTTCGATGGAGCCGAGGAGCGTGCCGGGGAGGCCGTGGCCTGTGACAGTCTTGGCCAAAAGCGATAGCGCCACGACGGGCACCGCCGCGGCGGTCACGATGGGGGGGATCTTGTACGTGATCTCGTTGTACTTGTCCATAGCGTCCTTCATAGCGTCGGCGCGGACCTGCAGGGGAGGGTGAGAGGGAAATAGTTTGTCAGCATGTGGCATTGAGATGTTGTTGCGATGCATCGGGATTCCTAAAAAAAGAGAAACGACACCTTCCAAAGAAACTGGAGATCCGACGTATCGCGGCTTTGCTGGATAACAACGCCGAGGTGGAGGTGCGATCGCCTGCGCGTGGAGTTCGAGATGATGGCCGTTCGACCCTCGGTTTGGCGTAGTGAACGATGACGAAACAAATGATCCTTGTGTGGAGACTTACCGACATGCCGTTGGCGCGGCGGCCGGTCACGGCGGAGGTGCGAAGCACGGCGGGCGCGACGACTCTAGAGCTCATGTTTCCGGCACGCGACTTGCGGGCGGAGGGAGCGGAGGCACGGAGGCACACGGGGGCGACGGCGGACATGGAGGCCATGGCTGATACGTGAGGGAAGACGAGCTTCGAGACGAATGCGACGTGCGGGACGCGCGAACGAGTGGCGAACGAAGAGCGCGCGTCGGAACCAACACCGATGGAGAAGATGCAATCGAGCACGTTTTAGGCTTTTTTCTGGAGATTCTCTCGCTTGGCAGCTCGTGATTGGCTCGGACGAGAAACCGAATTTGGAGACCGATTGGCTTTTATTCATGGAAGCAACAAACAACAGAAGTGTGCCACGTGTTCCATGGTTCCACAACTCGTCGCACCGCGTTCCCGCGCTCGACATCGACACCGCCGAGCGTCCAGGGTCGCAGCAAGGAGACTACAGTGACGTGTGGATCGGTGATGGCGACGCTCGCGACTTTGGTCCCAGCGACTGCACGGGTCAGCGCGTCTCGTCGACACCACGTCGGCACCCGCAAATCGTCCATCGTCTCCCAGAGACAAAGGAGACGCTCCACTTGTGTCTCCGTCTCTGCTGGAGAGGACGACGTTGGCGATGCCGTGAAGGACGTTATCGATGCAAATGAGGATATGGTCTCCACCTCGCAGCAGACATCCCTCGAATCCTTCCCTGAACCGATCCGAACACTGGTCGAAAGCGGCGTTGACAAATCGTTGCGATTCATGGACGAGCGCCTTTCAATCGCGATGAAAGGCGAAGCCGCGGGCGGTGGAGATGAAGCCGAACTACTGGAAGAGAGACGAGCCGCAGCGATTGCGGAGGATGAAGCCGTACAGATGATCAATTGCTTGAAAGCGAGTAGTGCCATACGCGGCTTCGGCGCCGCGCGATTAATTCCTAGAAGAGATTACGCTTTAAGCGAACTGAAACTGAACGACATCGAAGCCGAGAAGCTGTTAGCCCCAACAGAAAGCACGATAAGCGGCTTACGTGACTTGTTTTCCAGAGGCTTGTTAGTACTATTAGGAGGTTATATATTCCTTGCGCACCCTGATGGACGGCAAATCGCGGGTTTGATTACTTTACTAAGCGGGTTCGTAGCCGTTGACCAGATTGGGTTTGGCGGAGGTATGGAAGCGTTGGCGCTGGACACCGCGGCGCAAGCCATGTCCCCTAAATACGTGGACAGGTTAAAAAAACACGAAGCCGCGCACTTTTTAGTTGCATATTTGATGGGAATATTACCAAAGGGGTACACGCTTAGTAGCCTTGACGCTTGGGAAAAGTACAACGCCCTGAACGTGCAAGCCGGGTGCGCTTTCTGCGACGGTGACTTTCAACGCGAAGTTGCATTAGGAAAGATTGGCTCTGGAAGTCTTGGCAAGTTCTCCTGCGTCGCTTTAGCCGGCATCGGCATGGAGTATGTCGAGTTCGGGTATGCGGAGGGCGGGTTGAGTGATGTCCGCCAATTAGACGGCATGCTCAGCGCGTTGGCGTTTTCGCAAAAGAAAAGCGACAGCGAAGTGCGCTGGGCGGTTTTGAACGTGATTTCGATTTTAAGACGGCACCGAGACGTGGTGGTGGCGCTTGCGGACGCGATGGCGAAAGGCGCGTCGGTAGGCGAGTGCGTACAGCTGATTGAGGAAAATATAGGGGACGATATATAGGGGTTAGTAATGATATCATGAAAGGTAGACTATAACGAGTCTTACTACTACTAGCACCTCTCCTACAACAGTTTCCTCGTGCTAAAATTACAGTGGTTTCTTGGCTGAGTAAAACACGAAGCCGGGGTCTCGGACGTCCGCCTTGAAATCCACCAGCCCACTAGTCACGCAAAGCTCCTCTAGATCCCGGACGTTCCACTGCCGAAAGCCTCTAGATCCGCCTGGACCGCTCACAGCATCCGAAACTTCCCTCAACACCGCGTCGATTTGCTGTTGCCTTTTGTCGTCCGCGAAGGGAAGCCGCGGCGAGAGAAACGTGGTGCCACAGAACGACCCGCCCGGTTCCAACACCCGCGCGATCTCCGCCACGGCGGTGGGGCAGTCGGGCCAGCAGTGAATTGCCGCGCCGGCGTGCACGCCTCCGATAGAATCTTCCGGGAAAGGAATGCGCGCGATATCAGCGCGGACGAAAGTTAGGTTCGAGTCTGCTTCAGAGCCACTATCAGAATCACTCAACAATCCTTCGTCCTTGGAAAACTGCCTCGCCTGTTGCAACATCGCCGCCGAGAAATCAAGCGCTACCACACACCCGTAGTTTCCGCTTTTCACTAACTGCCGGGTGAACAAACCGGAGCCGCAGGAGGCGTCGAGAAGAACCTTGTTTTGAGCGTGAGGCAAGAGTTTACTCTGCGCTAAATCAAACTCTTCATTCACCCCCGGAAACCCGGCGCGCTTGAAGGAATCGCGCCACCCCCGCTCGTACGCGAACGCCACTTGCGGGGTTTCGAAAGTTGACGTGCCTATGTAACTGGACTCCGGAAGTAGCCCCTTCAGCTCCTTCGGTAGGAAGCTACGGGCCAGGTCTGTGATTGAGACCGGTCCGCTAGATGTCTTCGCGTTCACCGCCGCGCCGATGGTCAAGTTCCACACCCCGTCCTCCTTCGCATATTGCAAACCAGATTCAGGAGCGAAGCCCCTCTGGTCCAGGGGCTTGAGTGATACGGGGCAGGCTAAAGGCGCGGTCACTGTGGTTTGCACAGGGGTGGAAGGGTCCTCAGGCGCCGTAGGGATGCCCTCAGGAGCGGAATCGAACACGCCATCGGGAGTCACCTCCTCTATGGAAGCTCTCAAAGAGGTTCGGGATGTGCTGCGACGGTTGGAGCTCGATGACGTCGACGTCCCAAATGACGACGAGGCGCGACGCTTGCCGGGGATTGCACGCATTTGGATTACGTGCGGCGGGGCGGAAACAGAGGCGAAAGACATGACGGCGGGAAGTCAAGACGGCTCCAGAGGGGAGGCGGCGACGAACTCCGCGCGCGGCTGCTGTGACGCGTCAACTGTGAAACGCGTGAAGACGTTTGTTGTGGCGCCGGTTGGCAGCGCGTCGAGGTCACTTTTCGAGTCGCAAAAAGGGTTTTGATCGCAGTGGATATCGCCACACTCTACGCACGCCTTCCGTCGTTCACCATGGCCGACGCTGAAGCGCCGCCTGTGGGTGAGCCCCCCAAGGCCCCCGAGGGCCCCTCACCCTTCGAGCAGAAGTCCCCGTACTACGCCAAGCGCATCGAGTTGTTCGAGAAGTACTTCGAGCGCGAGGGTGAGAAACAGGCACAGGCGAAGGTTGCGGATGAAACTATCAAGGTTGTGATGCCTGACGGTGCGATCAAAGAGGCGATTAAATGGGTAACCAGCCCGTGGGACATTGCGATGGGCATTCACAAGAAACTGGCGCAAGCTTCGATTTTAGCGCACGTGGACGGCGCCGACTGGGACATGCGTCGGCCTTTAGAGGGTGACTGCTCCTTGAAACTCTTCTCCTTCGACGATCCCGAAGGCAAGGAGCTGTACTGGCACAGCAGCGCGCACGTTTTAGGGGAAGCACTTGAGCTTGAGTACGGCGCGGATCTCACGATCGGCCCGTCGATCGAGGAGGGCTTCTACTACGATTGCTTTTTAGGAGAAAGGACGTTATCAGACCACGAACGCGACGGGATCCAGAAGAGGATGGAAAAGATCATCAAAGAGAAGCAGCCTTTTCAAAGGATCGAGGTCACGCGCGCCGAAGCGCTTGAGATGTTCACCGAGAACAAGTTCAAAGTCGAGCTGATTACCAATCTCCCGGAAGATGCGCGGATTTCGTGCTACCGGTGCGGCCCGATGGTCGATCTGTGCCGCGGACCGCACCTCCCAGACACGGCATGGATCAAGAGCGTTTCCGTGAACCAGTGCAGCCGCGCGCATTGGCGAGCTGATGTGACAAAAGAACCATTAGTCCGCGTCTACGCCGTCACGTTCCCCACGGACAAGCTGATGAAGGAGTACAAGCTACGCATCGAGGAAGCCAAGAAGCGGGATCACCGCGTGATCGGGCTGAACCAAGAGCTGTTCTTCTTCCACCAACTAAGCCCCGGGTCGTGCTTCTTCCTCCCCGACGGCGCTAAGATCTACAACAACTTGATAAACTTCGTAAAGGAAAAGTACTGGTACGTTTAATTTTATCCCGTAAAATCCTGCTCGCCTTGTACTGCGTAGTTCGTGTACCACTTGGTTCGCGTTTCCCTATGTCCTGTGAGGGATTCCTCATCATCCCGATACATACAATAAAACTAACATACAATAAAACTGACATCTTTCCAAAAACCCACAGGGAGTACGAATACGAGGAGGTCGTTACGCCGAACATTTACAACTTCGATTTGTGGAAAACCAGTGGGCACGCCGCGCATTACAAGGAAAACATGTTTAGCTTCAACGTGGAGAAGGAGGAGTTCGGTTTGAAGCCCATGAACTGCCCGGGGCACTGCGTTATGTTCGGTAACAGACGGCGGAGTTACCAGGAGTTGCCGATGAGGCTGGCGGACTTTGGCGTGCTGCACCGGAACGAGTTCTCCGGGGCACTGCACGGCCTGACGCGCGTACGAAGGTTCCAGCAAGACGACGCGCACATCTTCTGCCGCCCGGACCAGATGGAGTACGAGCTGGGTCAGTTTTTGAAGTTCCTGGATAGCGTGTACGAAGTGTTCGGGCTGACGTACGAGATGAAGCTGTCGACGCGGCCCGAAGGGTACCTCGGCGAGATTGAGATTTGGGACCAAGCCGAAGCGGCTTTGACCAAGGTTCTCAACGCGAGTGGCAAAGAGTGGAAACTGAACCCGGGTGATGGCGCATTCTACGGCCCGAAGATCGACATCACGGTTTTCGACGCCCTGAAGCGCAGGTTCCAGTGCGCCACCGTGCAGCTCGATTTCCAGCTCCCGATTCGGTTCAACCTTTCGTACGTCACCGAGAACAACGAACCGGCGCGGCCGATTATTATTCACAGAGCGATTTTAGGATCCGTGGAACGCATGTTCGCCATCCTCACCGAGCACTTCGCAGGGAAGTGGCCGTTCTGGCTGTCGCCCAGGCAGGTGATGCTGGTGCCCATTTCCGAAGCGAGTAGGGGGTACGCCACGGAAGTCAGGAAGAAGCTGCACGCCGCCGGTTTCCACGCGCAGGTGGACGGCACCGACCGCAAGATGCAGAAGAAAGTACGCGAGGCGCAGTTAGAGCAGTGGAACTACATCCTGGTGGTTGGCGACGGGGAGCAGAAAAACGGCACCGTGAACATTCGTACGCGGGACAACGTAGTTCACGGCGAGCACGTGTTGGAGGACCTGATGAACGTGCTGATTGAGGAGCGAAAAATCAAAAGTCTGACGTGCATGTTTGGCATCGAAAAGTCGAGAGAGGCGGCGGCGGCAAAGGAAGCGGAGGAAGCGGCGGCGAAGGAGGCGTAGACAGTGTGCGTAGACAGTAGACAGTCATGCAGTCACGTAGTATGGAGAGGTTTGTGTATGACAGAGAGTACAGTGTTACAACAAGTCTTTCAGTTCAAAGTTTCAAACAATTCAATCACGCTTTTTTCATCTCGCCTTTGTCTCTTGTGAAGTCCACTACGAACAGGGGCAACGCGTGGTGGTGGTTCTTGACGACGACGTGGTCCCCCACTGCGGTTGAGTCGTCCAAAAGAACCGCCACGGCGACGACGCGCACCGTCATTGTGGGGGGTAACACCGCGGAGTGTGTGTTTTTCGCGTCGCTCGCGGAGGTGAGTTCTTGAAGAGTCGAGTCCGGCGAAGGCGCGCTTGGTGTCAAAACGCGCTTCGCGTTTGTATCGCGCTTCCGAGATTTCGAGTCAATTGAGGGTTTAGGGTTTCCAAGAAATTGGTCACACGTAACATCAACAGTACTGGCGTTGGCGTTGGCCACCGCGTACTCCTCCCTTGAAATCGCCCGCGAAAGCGCGTACGTGGAATCAACGGTGAACCAGTCCCCGCCGCTGAGCTATGATTTTGGAAATACAAGTCAGTAAATTGTATTGGGCGATGTATGAGCAAACAGTCTAATGCTTTTCTTCGCAAACAGTCGGGAGGATGTATTGGGACGTGTTGGGTAGTGATATTCATTGGGGTCCTTTATTTACTCGGAATCCCTCACGTGATTTGTTGAAAAGCTCGAAACGGAGGTGGAGAAAACGCAGGAAAAGGCGAGCGTGATTTTGTGGTGGGGTGTACGTACCCTCATGGCGGGGTCCATCCCGGTCGCACAAATCGACACCGCCGCCCGCGCACTCGTTCCGTGGAACATCGCCTAGACCTCCTTCTTCTCCGACTTGGTGTACGCCTTGTGGAAGCGCTTGTACAGCTTGCCACCGGGTGCTGAATGCGGGTTCGTGGTGATCGTGGGGGTGGTGACATCAAGGGGGTCGCCGAAGCACCGGAAGGAAATTTCGTTTTGAAATGGGCGCGCCTTTAAAAGAGGGCCGACGCCCGCCAAACGCAGCGAGTGCACCACGTCCCCCCGCACGCACTGGCACCGCGTGCACTTCGCGAAGATTAAAACGGACCTGCGCGTGACCTTGTGCTCGTGCCCGCACGCCTGGCAGTTCCAAGGCACCGCGTCCAGTTCGCCCCTCTTCGTGGGGGTGGCGTGAAGTATGGGAGACGTGGCTCGTGGCTTTTTGGGAGAACTTTTGGGGAGAGAAGTTTTGGTTTTCCCGAGGGTCGTCTCTCCTACGCGGCTGGCTTTAGAGGTCTTACCGCCGCGTCCCGGAGACGGCCCAGAAACAGAGCGCGTGTCGCCCGTGCGATCTTTCTTGCGTGTCATGACGCGTCGTCGCGCGTGTCTCAATGGCGGAGCGGGCGTTCCCTCGGGAGCGTATCGGAAAAGTCTCGGCAGTGACGAAACTAGAGTGAAAAATTCCGATGAAAAGTGCGTCTCTCGTTGCTCGCGTTCACAAGAGGGGCGCACCGCCGCCGGCGATGTCGCCTCCCTGGGCGGACCTGCGTTCGCAGTTGGCGGAGATGGGCGTTGCTTTCGGCGCGGACGCCGTGCGTGACCTGGAGGCGGAGGGGTGCGTTGAGGCGGCTGAGGCGCTGCGCGGTGCCATCGCGGGTTCGCCAAAAGGTTCTGGCACGCGAGCGGCGGATGCGGCGTGGGCGCGTTTGAAGCACGGCGTCGGGTGGACCACCGCAGCGTGGAGGGAGTGTTACGTGTTAGGGCAGCTGCGGAGTGCGGTGGAGAGCGGGGAAGACGCGTCTGGGATGGATTCGGGTGACAACGAACGCCGAGCAACTCTTCTTCACACCGCGATGCTGGCGGTGGACATGGCGCACGTGATGGGCGCCCCCAGGGAAACCGCCCGGCCGTTCGCGCGAGCCATTGAATTACTCTTAATGAAGACGGTTAACGAGGCTAATGCAGGTGAGGAACACACTGCTGATGATACTGCAGCTGGTTTAAAAATTTCAAATGTCCTGCCAAATGGAATAGCCCCTTCCATCGACCCCGCACATGCGTTGGAACTCCGCCCAAACATGACAAAAAAAGAGTTCAAAAAGGAGTTTTTCAATTTGGACAAACCCGTGGCGCTCGGTTGTATTGGCAAGGAATGGGTCGCTTTGGATAAGTGGCGAGATTTAAGTTGGCTGAAAGCAACACACGGCCATCGAAACATTCCTCTTGAAATGAACGCCTACGACGCAACCGACTGGAGCGAAGACGTTAAATCGATTACCGAGTTTATAGATGACTATTTATCGCCGAGCGTGGAGTTTGATCGCGATAGAACGGTGAATGTTTCTGGAGATGATGTGGATACTACTATCAGTACTAATAGGCAGTCTTCTAAACCTAAAAACATCGCGTATTTAGCGCAGCACCAGCTCTTCGAGCAGCTGCCTGACTTGCTCTCCGATTTCGACACCCCAGGCGTGTGCGACGCGTTCGGAGGCGCGCATCGCGTCAACGCGTGGATCGGGACGAGCGGAACCGTCACGCCGTGCCACTTTGATTCCTACGACAACGTGCTGGGGCAGGTGTGCGGGTTCAAGTTCGTGCGACTGTACCACGAGAAGGACGCGCCGTTCATGTACAGGCACACGGCGAAGTGGGAGAGCAACAGGAAGTGGCCCGAGAATGATGATGGCAATGAGAATGATGATGATGACGAGAAAAATATAAATCAGACCACATCCAATGCCCGCTCTGCTCAGGGAAACATCTCCCAGGTGGACGTTATGGATCCTGATTTATCAAAGTTTCCCTTGTTTCGAAACGCGCACCACATGGACATCGTGTTAGGCCCGGGGGAGTTCATCTACATACCCGCGAGGTGCTGGCACTACGTCGAGGCGCTTACGACGAGCGTTAGTCTAAACTTTTTATTTTAGTGAGTCGAAAAAGCTTTGTCGCTTGCTCTTGTAGCTTGCCCGCTGCTCCGTTGCTCGCCTGCCAAACACCCGACCTTCCCGACGGTTCACTTTTTGGTTTCGATTCGTCTGAATAACCCATGGATAGACCGGGAAACTGTCAATCATCGGAAAATGGCCCACAGCCTTAAATAAAAAATGAGAGACTCGTCGTGCCACTTGTTGAGAACTGGAGATATCGATTTTATCCATACACGCCTCGCTGCTTCGAAGGGCGATTTACCGCGGTTGGCGACGCCGACGTATCGCATACTAGCACGCACCACGCAGCCCATCGTAAAAATGGCCGCTGTTGTTACCTCCTCCATGGCCGCGCGCGTCGTCGCGGGGTCCGCTGCTTCCGGCTCCCGCGCCCGCGGCGCCGCGAACCTCAAAGCGGTGAAGATGGGCAAGGCCACCAAAAGGGGTGCTCTCGTCGTTTCAGCGGTGCGTATTTGCAATCTTCCATTCGATCGTCGACGGCCGGCCTTGCGTGGGCGGTGTTCCCGGAACCGGCATCGGACCGAAAACGCGTATTCGTTTCGTCGGTATGCTTGGGTCGTGAACGACCCGGTCCGGTGCTCGCGCGTGTGTTGCTGACCCACGCCACGCGCGATCGCGGACCCACACCCGATCCGCGATCCCACCGGCTATCCTCGAAACGTATGACGTAGGGTCTGGAAGCCGTATTTTATCTGTTTGTCACGCAATCGGTGTGACGGACGGAGCACCGTAGCTGACGATGCGACGTGCCGCATTGACCTCGCATTCGCCCGACATGCCACTGACTACTCTCCTACTCAACTCCCTCCCCTAAAAGGCCTCCGCGGTCGCCTCTGGCTACGCCTCCGCTTTGGTCGAAGCGTGCTCCGACAAGAAAGCGCTTGAGTCCGTGCACGGCGACATGGAAACCATTGCGGCGTACATGGCGGCGAACCCTTCCGTTGGCACGTTCCTGGCGAACCCCACCATGGAAGAGGGCGCGAAGAAGGACGTCTTAACGAAGCTCGGCAAGGAGGCTGATTTCCACCCGTTCACCACCAACTTCCTCAACCTTTTAGTGGACAAGAAGCGCATCGGGAACGTTGCGTCAATCATCGACGAGTTCGAAAACTTGTACTGCGAATCCACGGATACGCAAATCGCCACCGTCACCTCCGCGGTGAAGCTGGAGAACGAACAGCAGTTCATGATCGCGAAGAAGATCCAGGAAATGACCGGCGCTAAGAACATCAAGCTCAAGCCCGAGGTCGACCCCGCCCTCCTAGGCGGCTTCGTCGTCACCTACGGCAAGGACGGCTCCGGCTACATCGACATGTCCGTCGCCGGGCAAGTCGCGCAGCTCAAAAACGAAGTCGTCATTGTTTAAGTGGTGATTGTGAGTGAGTTTACTCAAGGTTGTCGAGTTATAACTCCACGAACGTGAACAAGCGCTGTCACGACGTGGAAAGGGTGACTCAAAAGGGGGTGAGTGATATACGTGGCGGCGCCTGCGAATCAATCGAGAACCCGCCGACGAGCGGCGGGTCATTCATTACGTTAAAGTTGTAACGGATCTACATAAATTGAAACGCTTTGAGTGTCTACGTCTACGTGTTCATAAATAAATATTGTCTACCCTAACTAACTACCCCTACGGCTGTCTGAATCTGCTCGCGGCTGATTTTGCGAATTTCGCGGCGGCGTAGGTAACCGCTTTGGTCGGCGACGTCGCCGTCGCGCCCGATAGGAGTTGCTTGAAACTCGACCGTAAAACGGTTTTGTCTATGTGCGTTGTTAGTCGTGTGGCTATGTCGTTACGGGAGGCGACGCGCTTCACGGCTTGCTCCAAGTCATCATCCACACAAGCGCCGAGCGCGCGCAACGCGGAGAGCGGGAGCCATTTGCACAACGCGCGACGAGCGGATTCGGACTTGTCCTGTCCCCAAGCCGTTGTGGATTCGTGTTTTCCAAAGTTGTGTGCTCTACCTAGGTCTGTTGCTCTTCCTGACACTACTCCTGACCCGCGTACCCCCCCTATCCCCCCCACTTCTATTCGAGCAAGCCCCGCCGGCGACGCGCCCGCGTTGGCCACCGCGAGTCGGTACAACTCGTCGATGGCGTTTGTCGAGCCCGCCGCTATGCGTTTGACTTTGTGTTTATCCTCGGCTCCGAACCACGTTCTTAAATCTCCGCGGTAGGATAGCCCGCACAGGGTTTCGCGTAACGTCTCGTCCGTGAACAAGTCGGGAAGGGTAAGGAGCGCTGTGGCGAGCGCGGCGTTTAGATTAGTGTCGAGCGCGTTTGCGACGCTGGCATGTTTTGAAATTGTCAAAACCGGCTTCTGCATGCGGCCGGCCAGGAACAGCGAGTGCCAATCCGTGAGGTCCGTGCAAAGCGTGTCTAATTTCACAACGCCGTACTTGTAGTGCGTCGCGCGTCCGGGTCCAAGCCGTGCGGTCGTGTCCTCATCACGAACGCCGCGCCACGGCACTAACGTGTTGAAGTGAACACCCACTCCTACGCGATCCGCGATTGCCACGACCGCATCGGGGCCGAGCAAACGAATGTGCGGGGCGTAGTGAGACGGGTTTCGTTGGATGTTCTCAGCGTGCCACTGCTTTGGCGAGGTCACGGCGAACACGAAATCCACCATCGTGGTTGGCCTAGGCGTAGCGACGCTCGCCTCTGTTCCGGAGCCTCGCTGCACCTCATCGACGTTCGTCTCGTTCGAGGATGCCAGGGGCTGGGTGAACACACCCGAGCCGTACCCGAACGCGTGTTCCACTGGAGGCACGACATCCAGAACGGCATAAAGGCCCGTCCTCGGCAGCATCCCACGAACCGCCGCCGCGCACACGTCTCTAGTAACACAGGAAGGGAAGGCGCACAAGTCTCAACGAGGTGTTCTAAAGGTAACTCTGGAAACAAAACTGCATTGGTATTTTAATTACACTCCCGACCTCTCGTTGAACTCCTCCGGGGTGACTTCGTCGTAATCCGTGGCTTGGTGGTCGAGCTGCACGCCGTCCAGGGCGTTTCTCAGCGCCTGCTTTGAGCTGGCGTACAGCATCTTGGTTTTCGCCTTGCACGTATCGGGCACCCAAGAGACGAAAAAGATCTTGTCGATGTGCCGGTCATCTTCCGTGGTGGCGGACCAATCAAGGACGAAGTACCGCGGCTCATCAGCGGGGAGCTTGTCGATCAGGGTCTGGAAATCGAACGAGGCCTGTTTTTGAGATGGGGGGGTTGAGAGGTGGGAGTGAAGAGGTGAGCAATGCTCGCCGAACGAGGGAACCATTGGCGACGTGGGAGCGTCGGGTCGAACTCGAATGACGAACGGGGGGACCGTTGGCACCCGATCCTTCACGAGGAGACGCGGAACTCTCTGGTTGTGGAGGCACGTCACGAGAGCACGGTACCCCTCGAGCGCCTGTGAGGCTTTACGCGACGCAGTTCACACCAATGTGTCGTTCCCAAGCGTAGGACGGGCCGCTCGAGTTCGTGCCTCGCGGGCCGTGCCTCACCACGCGGGACGCGGATGTTCTGTCGCGAAAAGCTGCCTACAATCCAACGCACCGTCTTCTCCACGCATTCGCACACGTCCACGACGCCCTTCTTCGCGTCGATCTTGTACGTCACGAACTTGTACGCCCTTTTGTCCTTGAGCTTAAGGAACTCTACCTTGCACGCGTCAGTGGGGACCACTCCGGACATGGTGGGTGTAGCCTCCGCTGTGGAGAATGACTCGACTTTTTTTTAACGTCCACTTTTGTCAGTCAGTTTCTCCCTGTTTTTATTTTAAACTCTCGTCTCGCACACCCCTCCGCGCGTCCCCATCGACTGCGCTTTAAGTGTGTCCCTTTCAGGACGACACTTTTTGTGTCTCCCCGCGTCGCGACGCCCAGCCTCACCTCACGCGCCTCGCCGTTCACATCTGTTCGGCTCCACGCGCGAGCATCTCCTCGAGGTTTCAGTCGCGCCAAATCACACGCAGTAGTCACGATGGCTGCGTCAAAAGCCGCGCGAGGCGCGTTCATTTTGTTCGAGGGCGTGGACCGGTGCGGCAAGACCACGCAAAGCATGCGGTTGGTAGACACGTTGAAAGCGGCTGGGGTCAAGGCGGAGCTGTGGCGGTACCCCGACAGGACCACATCGATGGGAACGATGATCAACAGCTACCTTCAATCAAAAACCGAGATGGACGACGGGGCTATTCACCTTTTGTTCGCCGCGAACCGGTGGGAAAAGAAACTCGCGATGGAGAAGGCGTTGGAGGATGGCGTAACGTTGGTCGTGGACCGGTACAGCTACAGCGGCGTCGCGTTCACTGCTGCGAAGAAAATTCCTGGGTTAGATTTGGAGTGGTGCAAGTCCCCGGAGAAAGGCTTGGTCGCGCCCGATTGCGTTTTGTACTTGAACATGCCCCTCGAAGCGGCGAAACAACGGGGCGGGTTCGGCGAGGAGCGGTACGAAACGGATGCGCTGCAGACGGAGGTTCGGACGCAGTTTGATCTGTTGACGGAACCCTGGTGGCAAGTGGTGGACGCGAACAGAACCGTGGAGGAGGTGGCGGAGGAGTGTTTAAAAGTCGCGAACGCGGCGGTCGAGAAGTGCACCAAGGGCGAGGCGCTGAAACGACTGTGGGACTAGTTCTAGTTTAATAACACACAACGGAGAGCATCGCGCACATAAATACCGTTTTAACTCGTACATAGACGAACATACCAGTCGTGGGGGACTTATCCTCATGTCATACGAGACTCAGGGGTGGCGAAGGGGGCGGCAAGACCGGTTGCGACGGCGACGGCGGCAGCGGTGCCCACGTTGTTTCCGCTTCCCTCGCCGCCGACGTCGCCTCCGCCGCTTCCGAGGCGTCTGCCACGAAACTTTCCAAGCTCGAAGCGTCTATCCCGAGAATATCACCCAGCTCTTCCGTCGGGTCGGTTTCCGTGGACGTCGCGGTGACACCCTCCGCGGCGAGGTTCTCCAGCGCCGCGGCGAGCGTCGTCTTGTCCACCGTCGCGGGGCTCACGAG
>MDSY01086804.1_pt1 | contig 27221 bp, 26 predicted proteins | sample 811131 | NCBI WGS metagenome assembly MDSY01 (sample SAMN05326643, study PRJNA326480) | marine metagenome | isolation source: seawater | place: Atlantic Ocean: South West | collected 2010
GACTGAGCTATCTGGCCTTAAGCGGGGACGACGGGATTCGAACCCGCGACCTCCTGCGTGACAGGCAGGCGTAAACTCCAGACTTTACCACGCCCCCAAATAGTTACCTTATAAATAATAAACGAAATATTTATTTTTTTACAAGAAAATTTAGTATGTAAGAAAAATAGTACTGAATTCGATTTAAAAGATAGAATAATCTAATTAAATTAATTTTATCTTTATCGATAATATTCTTTTGAGTATTTGTATGAATTGAGTAAGTAATCATAGAATTTATTTTTTTATTTACCTCAATGTTTGGATTATGATTGAGTTCTATATAACTCTCTACTGGTGAATAGCTTCTGAAATTCTCATCTTTAGTGTGTGTTGCGATATCACCCCACCCAATATTCGAAATTAAATTAAGCCTAGGTACAACAGCAAAAGAATTATGCTTCATCATTGAAGAATACATCTGAAAATCCCAGAAATTTTTTTCTTTTGATTTACTAGAATTTTTACATATCCTTCCAACTATAAATTTTTCAAAAATACTTACATGAGTTAAATATTTTAGATTAAATATAGTTCCTTTCTCCCAACTATTTAAATTATCATCGTATTTTTCCCATCTATCTTTCCAAGTAGCCCATCCCCAAATAAGTGGTACGTTACTAAATGTATAGTCGAAATCATCAAAATAATTTGATTTTAGTATAGGACCACCGTTGTCTCCAGATATCATCCAGATTCTTTGATCTTTTTTATATTTTTCGAGTAATTCGTCACAAAAATTAAAGAATGATTCTGAAGGAATGCAATCATCTTCTAAAATTATTCCTGATTCTACATTTTCAAAAAACCAACTTATTGCAGCCCTAGGTCCTAATCCACACCCTAAGTTCTCATTAAGATTGTTAATTTTAAGATTGCAGTCAAAATCAATGTATTGATTAATTAAATTGAGTATTTTATTAATTTTTTCCTGATCATCATTATTTCTAGGTCCATCAATACCAATATATAAATTTTTGGGTTTAACAAGCTTTATTGATTTAAGTAATTCTTCTGTTTGGTCAGGCCTATTAAATAAAATTAATAAAATTGGGGATTTTATTTTATATTTTTCTAAATTCACTATTTCTTTGCCTTAATCAATTTTAAAGAAGGTAAGTATATCTTGTTACTTTTAAAAATATCATAAAAATTATAATTTGAAATAATTCCATTTTTATGCATTTTTTCATGCTGACCTACCCACCCATATACTTTAAAAGTAGTGAGATATAAATTACTATTTTTTTGTTTCATATCGTTAAAGACTTTGATAGCGGTTTCTTCTAGGCCAGGAAAATCTAAATCATCAAAATATAATATGAATTCTTCATCAATTTTTTCTGAAATAATATTTTCATACTCACTCAAAATTCCTTCAGGAGTATGGAGGGCATCCGAAAATATAATATTAAATTTCATATCAAAAAAATCATTGAAGTGAGTAATGTCTTCATCGTTCAAAATACTACCTTCAAAATAGAAGAGACTGTTTTTAGTATTGGCTGAAAATATTTTTGATGTCCTATTTTCTTCTTGTAAGATAGAAAAATTTTCTTTGTATTTAGGAACTATCGAATTAATATCAAATGCAACTAAATTACTATTTTCAATATAATTATCAATTTGCATAAAGTTTTTTAAAACTGAGGCTCCTATTTCTAAGTAGTTTATCTTTTTAGACTTTAAATAAGAACTAGTAAATATAAGCAAGTCTGTATATGTTGGATATTCTTTAATCTCTTTATCTAAATTATGAAATATCTTACTGTCCATTCCATAGTCATTGTTCTTAAATTCATTTTCTGAAAGAAAAGATCCCGTATTTTTTAAATATTTTCTATTTAATAAAATAATTTTTTTTAAATCTTGATTTAAAAAAAATTTCAGAATATTAGTAATAAAACCCTGATATGTTCTTACGAAATAATTTTTATATTTATTGAAGTGATAATCTAAGTTACTTTTCATGATTTTCCTTCTAATATCCCCTAAAACAGACTCTTTATATAAGATTTCATCATAACTAAATATTTAGTATTTTTTATCAACTTAAAATTTATTGTATTTTTAATAAATAGAAATAAACTGTACATTCTCCAATTATTTACGATATGGTAATTGTTTTGGTAAATTTTCATAAAGTTTAACTGGTAGTATGAAGAGTTCTTGTCTATTAAGCCTTCTAATGTCCATGGTTTCTTACTCCCCATATAATGTATAAATATTTCATTATTAGAAACAGTTAATTCGTTACTGTATAGTCTGTCTCCTCCAACTTTGAAATTTAATTTTTCTTCAATTTCTAAATATCTATTTTCAAATAAGATATTCAAAACATCTTGATCCCAATAAAGCAAGTCTTTTTGTTTTTCTTCAATTATTTTTAAAGATTTTTTTTCTACATTAAATTTTCTCCATCGTTTTAAATCTATATACATAACACCAGCATTAAAATATCTCTTTAAATTAGAATTAAGATTTTCAAAAAATTCCCTATTCTCATTATCTTTAACAAATTCTGTTTTTACAGCAATAATATTTTTTGATTCTTTAGTTTTTTTTGATAAATTTGATATTGCTTCAATTGGGTCTTTAATGCAAATAACATCGCAATCAAGGTATAAAACCTCATCAATATTTTTGGGAAGCAAGTTTTCGATGTAAAGCCTGTAGTAAGTTGCCTCAGAGATATGTGTATTTTCAATATTTGGAAAATATTTATTTTTTGCTTCAAACTTTATAATTTTTATATCGTTTAAATTATTATGCTCAATTATTTTATTTGGTAAATTATTAAGACTTTTTGGATTTTTATGAATTATAAATATATTTAATTTTTCCGTAGAACTATCTAATACTGAAATAATTGATGTAAGAGCCTGATGGTTATAATTTTCATCTAAACAATAAAGAATATTCAACATCACACTCTATCCAAATATTTTTCGAGAATATACATTTTCCAAATCCTGTGGGAATTAATTCTTGATTTTTTAATTGATAACTTATCAATTATCCCTCTATTCATATTATTTATTGTTTTACCGTTATTAATTACATCTTCTATTTTTCCTATATTGTTGTATATCCAATCCTCAATATTAAATACAAATCCCATTTTTTTTCTTTCTAAGAAATCTATATCAAAATCTTTACTTAGGTAATCTTTTATCGGTTTCTTTGGATTTTTCATATCAAAATATTCATAAGATGAACTCAAGATATACTCAACTAACCTATGATCTACAAAGGGTGACCTAACTTCTAAAGATGATGCCATTGAAGTTCTATCTATCTTTAACAACATCATCTCTGATAAAAAGAATTTGTAATCAGTAATTATTGCCTTTTTATAATCATCTTCTACATCTGGGATAAAATCATTAAATCTATTTTCTGGGTTGTTCTCCCCTAGTAATTTTAATAAATTTCGATCTTCAAAAAAAGAAGCATACGATTCATTAAAGTCATTGGAGTTTAATAAAAATTTATTTCCCGTTCCTAAATATTTTGGATAAACATTATTTAAATACTTTAGATTGTTTAAATATTTCTTCCTGCCTAAGCTAAAGCTGATTCTTTTATATCCACCTAATAACTCATCACCTCCATCACCTGAAATAGCAACTTTATAATTTTTAGAGATTAATTTACTTAATGTATAAGAAGGCACAATAGAAGGATCAGAGTATGGTTCATCAAAAGAGTCTATAGCTGAGTCAATATCGTTATCTAATTCTCTACCTGTAAGAATTTGAGTATTATGATTTAAATTGTATTTATTTGCAACTTGATTAAACCAATAAGATTCATCATATTTATCCTTTCCATATCCAACTGAAAATGAATTAACATTGTAATTATTTTCTACCAACATTTTTATAATTGATGTTGAATCAATTCCACCAGATAAAAAACTTGCTACATCAACATCAGATTCCATTCTTGAATTAACTGAGTCTGAAAAAATATTATGAAACTCTTCTTGGTTAAATTCTTTATTTGAAATTTTATCTTCAATTTTCCAATATTTTTTTATATTATGTTCTACTTTTTGTTCTTTGAGTTTGAATGTTATAAAGGTGCCTGGTTCAACTTTGTATATGTTATCAAATATTGTAAAAGGTGATGGTATGACTCCTAAATTCAAGTAATTTATTATCTGTTTTTCGTCTAGCTTCTTATCCTTACTTAGCTTGGACAATGAAATCAAATTGGAGCTAAATTTTACATCATTGTCATTAAAAAAATAAAATAAAGGCTTTTGTCCAAGTCTATCTCTAAAAAGATAAACTGTGCTTTTAGAAACATCTATAAATGAAATTGCAAATTGACCGTTTAGTTTATTTATATAATCAGGACCATATTTTGATATACCAATTAAAGCAACTTCTGAATCTGAATGGTTTGAGTAAAATTTCTCTCCCTCTTTTTCAAGTTCTTTTCTTAATTCTCTATGGTTATAAATTTCGCCATTAAATAATAAAATACTTTTATACTTTTTTGAAATCATTGGTTGAGAGGCTTTCTCTGATAAATCTATTATTGAAAGTCTGTTAAAAATAAATTGGAGAAATAAATTGGAGAGGCCAAAAAAATCATTTGAATTTATATTCAACTCGTTATATTCGTCAGGACCTCTGCACAAAATTAAATCATTACAATTTTTTATTTTATCAAAATCATTATTTGAATAGGAAACGCTTCCTATAAAACCACACATTACTTCATTATAAATTTTTTCTTATTATTAACAGTAGATTAAACACTTACTAAAATTATTTTTTATGACCTATAAACAAGATAGTAATATATTGTACATTTTCGGTAGTGGAAGAGCTAAAAGAATCAACGAAAAGTCAATAGATTCAGAGGAATTTTTTTATGGATATTTTTATTTAAAAAAAACATATCAAAATCTTGACTATATAGAGATGAGAAAAGAAGAAAGACCTTCAGAAATTTCAAAAAAATTTCTTCTTTTTATTGATAAAGTACTAAGAAAACTTACAAATTTGCCTTTTTATACTAATTTAATTTGCTCAATTGAAAATTATAAGAAAATCAAAAATGCCAACACTATAGTTTCAACAAACGACCGACTAGCACTTTCTATACTTCCAATGGTCTGGTTTGGAAGAGTAACCTCAAATATAAAATTAAATGTTATAGTCATGGGCTTATTCTCAAATAAAAAATCTTCTTTTATTTTAAATATTTTTCATAAATTTTTAATTTTTATAATTTTAAATTCTGTAAACAAGTTTATTTTTCTTGGTCTTGGTGAGTTTAAGAATGCGAGTACAAATTATAAAAAATATGAAAAGAAATTTTTCTTTTTACCATTTTGCGTAGATTCAAAATTTTGGAATAATCCAGAAAATAATTATCCAAATGGTGATTCAATACTATTTATTGGAAATGATGGAAACAGAGAATTTGATATTGCAGTTAAGATTGCTGAAAAATTACCTTCAATAAATTTTAATTTCGTAACTTCTTATAAGTATGATGAAATTAGTTTTCCAAAAAATATAAAGTTAATTTCTGCTAATTGGAATGAATATTTATTAAGTGACAAAGAAATTAGAAATTATTATTTAAATTCAAAACTTACTATTTTGCCATTAAAAAATACACTTCAGCCATCAGGTCAAAGTGTAACTTTACAATCTATGTCTGTAGGAACGCCTGTCTTAATAACTAAAACAAAAGGATTTTGGGATAATGAAAAATTTGAAGATAATAAGAACATTTTTTTTATAGATAATAATGATGTTGATAATTGGATAAAAAAAATTGTTTCGATTTATGAAAATGAATATTTATTAAAGACTGTTAGTAAAAATTCAATAAAAACTATCAATGAAAATTATGATATAAATTTATTTAATAATAATTTGGAGGAAATATTACTATCCTGATTGGTAAGTTAACTTAAAATATGACAAATAAACTTAATGTTCTCGTTGTTGGTGCTAATGGAATGGTTGGATCATCAGTAGCTAAAAAATTATCAAACTCAAGCAAAGTTAAAAATTTAATCACATCTACAAGAGAAGATACAGATTTGTTCTCATCTGAGCAAACAAAGAAACTAATTGAAGAAAATAAGCCAGATGTTTTAATTATTGCTGCAGCAAAAGTTGGTGGAATATTGTACAACAATACAAATAGAACAGAATTTATACTTGAAAATTTAAAAATAAATATAAACTTGTTAGAGTCTTGTTTAAATTTTCCTAAAATAAAAATTATTAACTTAGGAAGCAGCTGTATATATCCTTTAGAAGCCAATAACCCGATAAATGAAAATGAGTTTATGAATGGAAAATTAGAACCAACTAATTCTCCTTATGCAATGGCAAAACTCACAGCCATCGAGCTTGGGAGAGCATTAAGCCAACAACATGGCCATACGGTTATAAACTTGATGCCAACTAACCTTTACGGTCCAAATGATTTTTTTCATGAAAATAAAGGACATGTTATACCGTCTTTACTACATCGAATGCATATTGCAAAGACAAACAATGATGAAGAATTTAGCATATGGGGAAGTGGAGAGCCAAAGCGTGAGTTTTTATACGTAGACGAACTTTCAGACTGCATAAACTTTCTTTTAGATAAAGAAACAAATAATGATTTATATAATGTCGGAAGTGGGCAAGAAGTTACAATTAAAGAACTCTCAAATCACATTAAATCTGTAACTAACTATGAAGGTAGTTTGATTTTTGATAAAGATATGCCAGATGGAAACCCCAGAAAACTGCTTGATAGTTCTTTAATTAACAATCTTGGTTGGGAAAGCAAGATTAATTTATCTGATGGCTTAAGTAAAACCTATAAATGGTATTTAGATAACTTGGATAAAATCAGAAATTAATTTTTAGGATGCTCCCACGTTGGAGAAATTAAATTATTTGAGAGTAAAACTTTTTCTTGTTTTGCAAGATCAATATCAGAATCGACCATCAATTTTACCAACTCATTAAAGCTTGTTTTATTTTCCCATCCAAGTTTGTTCTGAGCTTTTGAAGAATCACCTAGTAAGTAATCTACCTCATTCGGTCTAAAGTATTCTTCTGAAGAAACAACATAGTCTTCCCAATTAAGATTTACAGCTGTAAAAGCTTCTTGAAGAAACTCTTTAACCGTATAAGATTTACCGGTAGCTAAAACCCAATCTTCAGGTGTATCATGTTGCATCATTAGCCACATCCCGTAGACATAATCTCCTGCAAAACCCCAGTCTCTAGATGCATCAAGATTACCAAGTGTTAGCTTTTCTTGTAACCCAAGATGAATCCTTCCTACTGCTCTAGTAATTTTTCTTGTGACGAAAGTTTCTCCTCTGTGCGGACTTTCATGATTAAATAATATTCCATTTACACAAAATAGATTAAATGACTCTCTATATACTCTATTCATATCATGAGCGAATACCTTCCCTACTGCATAAGGACTTTTTGGATCAAAAGCAGAGCTTTCATTTAGCTTATCTTTTGATGACCCACCATACATTTCTGATGAAGAAGCTTGATAAAACTTTACCTCTTTTTCAGAGTTTCTTACTGCCTCTAGTAATGAAGTAGTTCCGATAGATGAAGTTACCGAAGAGAACATTGGAGTTTTAAAGGAAACGGCAACATGTGACTGTGCGGCTAAATTATAAATTTCATCTGGTTCAATTGATTTAATTAACATTGTCAATGATGTTGAATCAGTTAAATCTGAGTAATGTAAATTTAATTTTTTATCTTTTGAGTGCTTAGCAATTAAACTATCGAGTCTCTCAGTGTTAATTGAAGAGGACCTTCTTATTGTTCCATGAACCTCATAACCTTTATCGATCAATAGCTTAGATAAATAATATCCATCTTGCCCAGTTATTCCAGTAATTAATGCCTTTTTCATAAAACTATTTTGATTCTATTTCGTTAAGCTTACTTGATTCTAATCCTGTCTTTAAAAAGAATCCAAGAAAAGTATAGTAAATAAGCGGGAATCTAACACTCTCCATTGATGGATCAAAAGATGAAACTAATAAAACAGGCATCATATATTGTATAATTTTTAAATTACCATATTTTCTTTTCCAATAAATTAATATTGATAAATTAAATAATAATAATAAAATTAAGTGGATCAACCCACCTCTTGCAAACGACTGAACAAAATAATTGTGAACATTCTCATTTGTACTATCATTTCCATTATTATCTTCAAGAGTCATTGCTGGAATTATTTCTTTATACCCGTAACCGGTATAAATTAAATCTTTAGTAGCCATGTCATCAATAATGTCTTGCCATAATTGCAAGCGCCAATTTGCTAATGGCTCTTCAGAGTAAAACCTATATCCACTAGCTCCTACATCAAGTGAAAATGATCCGAAAGTGAAAAGACTAAGTATATTCTGACCTCTTCTGTTTCCAACTTGTTTTGCGTTTTCAAGTATTTGTTCTGTAGTTAATTCGGTCGGGGGGCTAGGTTCTGCAACTTTTGCTCCAAAATTTAACCAATCAAGACTTATCTTTATATCAATATCGGGAAATATTTGTTTAATATATTCACCTTCAACAATTTCATCAAGAACATTATTTATTATATGAAGAAAATCTGATGTGACATTAATAGTAGAAAAAGAGAAACAAAGACCTAAGATTATTAAACCAATTAAGAACTTAACAATATTTTTTATAATAAATTTACGTAATTGGAAAAATTCAATTATTGCATAAACAACTAAAGAGATGAATCCCCCTCTACTCATAAATGACATTAACGGAGCAAAAAAGCCTAAGGATATAGCAAATGAATAAAATCTCTTTGTTTCGTCTGCAATAAGTTTTTTATTTAAAAAATTAATTAAAACAAAAAGCAATAAAACATCTGATGCTTTAATGTAGTCAAACCTATCACCATAAGTTTTGAAAAAATTAAAAATAAAATTTGGAAAAATAAATGTTTTAAAAAAATACACTATTGGTAAAACATAGCCCATTAAATTAAATAATAAATTTGAATTATTGTCTTTAAAAAGAAAAAAACCTAAATATATAAATGCTATTGTCCAAATATAAGTGCTGCTTTTATATGTGTATGTATCTAATGCAGACGCACCTGAAAAATAAAAAGGTACTAAAAAAAATACAATGATTAATTTGTGTATATTCGTAATTGTATTTCCATGTAAATATTTATTGTCTTTATTAATAAAAAATATTCCTAAAGACAACATAAGACCAAGACCAATTAATAACTCTCCAAGTCTAAAACCAAAAAATATTAGACCAGTAAAGGCTCTCCCAAATAACATAAGAAAGAAAAAAGAAACAAATATAAAATTTATCGGGGCTCTGTTAATTAACTCTTTGTAATCTATTTCTTTTAATTTATTTAAATTTATATTATCTAGTCTTAAATTAGAAAATTTTTTCTTCATATAAAATAACCTTAATCCTAAAAATTATTCATTTTTCATCAGATTTATAAATAATTCTAAATATTCTTCAGACATTTCTTTTGCATTTCTTGGATAGCTTTTCATTTTATTATAAAAAGATTCATACTCAATAGTCATTAAATCTAACTTTTCTATAAAGTCATTTTCATTAAACTCAAGACCATAGCCTTCACAGTATTCTGGTAACGCTCCACTTTTTAAATAGAGCAAAGGTAAACCACATTGGGCTCCTTCTATGTGATGATTACCTGAAGGTTCATTTAATGACGCTGTTAAATATATGTCATGTTTTTTTAATTCTTTAGCCAAAGAGTCTCCATTCAGTGGTGAAATGTGTTTTGTATTCTCAAACCTAAAATTCTTTGGAATATTCCCAATATAGGTAAATTGAATTTTTTTATTCCAGTCATCTTTTTTGATTAGCTTATCTAATTTTTCATATACCTGAAACCCTTTATTCCAATTACCTCCCCAATGATGAGTTACAATTTTGTAAGGATCACCAGATACGTGCCTTGTTTTTCCAAAGTCATTAAAAACTTCCTTATCTGAACCTGAATAAATTACTGAATAATTTGGATTTTCGAAACCACTTTTGAGATAAAGATTTTTCAACCAATTACTCACAAATATTGTGTGATCAGCAATTCTGTTAGCTTTAATATAAAACTTGTTTAAACCTCTTGTATTTTTTCTTTCATCACATTCATTAATTCTATGAACAACTTTTACTTTTGAATTCTTTTTTTTATATCTCTTGATATTTTTATGTGTAAAAGTTGAAGACTCTGATGACTTTCTAGGATCTGTCAATAAAATTAAATCTATATCATCATCAATTAAATCATATACTACCTCATGCCCTTTTTCGATTAGGTGACTTGATAGATTAATGACAAAAAGATTCCCTCCTCCCCAGGGGCCGTCAATTATCTTTGCTCCAATACTAACTTTCAATTAATTCCTCAAATTTCTTTAGAAAGGGTATAAAGCCTTCTGGTATTGTATGATTCTGAATTGAATCATAAGCATATTGAGTATTTGGTTGCGCTCTTTTAAAATTCTCCATATTAAATATTGATTTTTTATCTAAAAATTTTGATGCTACCCCTACATCTGTTGAGATAATAGGAGTTTTGGATAAGGCACATTCATAAATCGCTTGAGGACCACCTTCGACCCTTGAAGAAACTACATATAAATCTAAACAATTATAGAGTTCATTTAACTGCTCCAAATTTGCCATTTCAAAATAATGAAATTTTATATTATTTTCTTTTAATTTCTCAATAATAAAATGCCTTCTTGTGCCTGATAAAATAACTTCTAAGTTCTTATTAGTTTTTTTGTATTCCAAAACTATATCAATAAACCTGTCCGGTCCCTTAGATAATTTGGGTGTTCTTAAATCTTTTCCTTCTGTGTCTCTTTGGAATGATCCAAGAATAAATGAGTTTTCATCAATATTAAATTTTTTTCTTAGATCTTTCTTATCTATTATTTCATACCATAAATTCTGATTTATCCACCAAGGGTTAGTCCATATAGGTTTATTTGTTATTTTCTTTAGGCTCTTTTCTGTCTGAATTGATATGGCATGATAAAAATCTACATGATTATCTAAGTTCTTATATTTAATTTTCTCTAATAAATTAAATTTTTCAAAATCTAGATGATGAATAGTACAAATAACTTTTCTTGTTTTCAATAATTTTCTAGGTATTTCTTTATATGTCCATGGAGAAATTATCCATATAACATTTGCATCATTTATGTTTTGAGTGGTTATACCTTTATTGTATTTAATCCACTCGTCCACCAAACGGTCAACAATCCAGTTTTCATTTGGTTTATTTAAATATACTTTTAAATTACTCATTTTTTTATCTTTAGGTGTTTTCTCGCCTTTGCAGCATATTCTTTTTGTTCTGTTTTGTGTATTGACGAGATATTATTTTTCATATTTAATTTATAAAGAGGTTTTTTAATTATTTTAAACTTAAATTTATTTAGGTAAAACCTAATCATTAATTCGTAATCTTGAGAGTATTTAAAGTCTTCATTATAAAAATTTAACTTCTCAATAATATCTTTCTTAATAGTAAGGGTTCCATGAATCACTGGGTTTTTATATCTTAAGGCAAGACCTAGTGGTAAATAATATGATAAGTTTGGTGTTACCTTGTTCGAATCCATAACCATTGCACGAGATGAACAAGCATCAAGATTAAATTTACTTATAAAATCAATTTGTTTTTTTATTCTTTCTTTATTGCTAATGTCGTCTGAATCTTGTCTAGCTATATATTTTCCTTCTGCTTTTTTAATTAAATAATTTAATGATTTTGTTAATCCTAGATTTTCTTTATTTTGAAAAACTTTAACTCTCTTATCAATTCTTGAAAATTCTTTACATACTTTAAATGTATTATCACTTGAAAAATCATCCATTATTAGTAATTCAATGTTTTCATAAGACTGATTCAAAATGCTTTTAATAGCCTCTCCTAGTGTCTTTTCAGAGTTGTATGCACTCATAACTACAGAAACTAAATACTTATGATTTTGCATTTAAAATACCTTCGAAATTTTGTATATAGTTACTTTCGTCAAGCATTCTTGAAAGAAATTTTTTGTTCCCAACACTAGCTTCTTTTATTACTACTTCAGAATCTAAAAGTTTTAGTTTTTCTACAAAGTCTTCATGGTCGTCGGAATTAAAACTTAAAATATAATTTTTATCAAAAAACTCACTGATGCCTCCATTTTTCGGGAAAACTGATGGGACTCCCAGTGAAGAAGCTTCACATAGTAAAGTTGGTTGACCTTCGTATAGATTTGTTGCAGTAACTACAGCTCTAGATTTTTTTATTATTTCCAGTGATTCTTCATTTGAGACTTCTCCCAAAAAATCTATAAGGTTGCTTTCATATTTTTCTTTTAGAGGTCTAAATTCCGGCCCGTTACCTACTATTTTTAATTTGTATTTAGGTTTTGGATTCTTTCTATACGCTTCTAAGAGTTTGTCGATGCCTTTTTCATAAGAAATTCGACCTGAGTAAACAATATAATCACTTTGAGGATTGTAGTTTTCATTAATATCAGTTTTTAAATAATTTCTATGTACAAAAATATTATTTTTATCAAAACCAATATTTAATAAATACTCCTTGTGAAAATTAGTAAGTGTTAATATTTTTAAGTTTTTCTTATTTAATATCTTAAAATATTTTTTTCCATACCTTGTAATGATTAATGACTTCAAAAATGAGTCTTTATAATACTTATTAAAAAAACCAACTGATTTTTTCTTCATACCACAGGCTCTGCAAATTTTATGACCTTTTAAATGTTTTGATGAAAAATATGAATTTGTACAATCAAATCTAAAATTATGAAGTTTCACTAAAGTTTCTATTTTATGTTTATCTAATGTGTTAAAAATTTCAGGCGAAGCTTTAAACCATGTATTATGTACGTAAGCATACTCTGGATTAAATTTATTAATAATATTTTCTAACCTTTGAATACTATCCTTGTTTTTATTAGAGAGAAATGACCTTGCTTGAAGCAAGTGGTTTTCTATCTCGTTAGAAAAATAAAGAATCTCTAAATCGTAATATTTACTTAATATTTCTATTTCATTTTGTACTGCTATATCTTCGCCGCCAAGATTTCTATATTTGTTGTGAATTATTAATAATTTCTTCATCTGAACTAATCTTAATGGTATATTCGTATCAGTTAATTAATAAATTTCTAAAGAGTATTAAAATTAAATTGTGCTCATAGCCCTTTTTTTTACATATAATTATTCATTAAAAACATGGAGTGATTCTGGAATTCTATTGAAAGAACTCGAAATTTATGAAATGCTTAATAGAAAACATGGTATAAAATTTAAATTTATTACCTATGGATATAAAGATGAAGAAAGCTATATAAAAAAATTTGATTTTATTGAAATTATTCCAATATATGAATACATATCTAAATCAAAATTTAAATTAATAAATTACATAAAGTCATTTTTAATACCATTTAAAATTAAAAGTCTTCTTGCTGATGTTACTTTATTTAAACAACATCAATTATTAGGTTCTTGGGTTTCTATATTAAGTAAATTTATAAATAAAAAACCATTGATAATTAGAACTGGTTACGATATGTTCTTATTTAGCATTTATGAAAAAAAGTCTATGCGCATTAAATTTCTTTATTATTTTTTAACTTTACTAAGTCTTAGGTTTGCAAACTTGTACACCATCGCTAGTACCTCTGATTCCAATAAACTTAGAAAATATTTTAAATATTCAAAGGTAAAAATAAGAAGAAACTGGATTAAAGAAGTCAAGAATATAAAAAATTTGGATAAAAGACACTCTGATCGCGTTCTTTCAGTAGGGAGATTAGAAAAACAAAAAAATTATAGTTATTTAATAGATTCACTTAGTAATTCAAAATACTCTATTGATATTGTGGGAAAGGGATCATTAAAAGAGTCGCTGAAAAAAGAGTCAGGAGAAAAGAATGTTAAATTAAAATTATTAGATCCAATAGAAAATGAATCCTTATTGGAAGTTTATCAAGATTATAAATATTTTATTTTAACTAGCTTTTATGAAGGAAATCCCAAAGCACTTATTGAAGCCATGTCTTCTGGGTGTATTGTTTTAGCTAGCAACATTGAAAATAATAGTGAAATTATAGATAATTATATTAATGGTATATTGGTTGGTGAAGGTCTAGATTCAATATTAAATGCATTAGATTGGTTAGATGAAAATCCAGATAAAGCTAGCCAAATATCTACAAATGCAACTAACTTCATTCATGAAAATTATTTACTTAGTGATTTGGTTGAAAAAGAATACAAAGATTATAAAAACTTAACTAGAAATATTAATTAATTGTCTCTTCCCTTCCTTAATTACTATTTTTATATGTTGATCATACCTTAAAAATTCATCTGGATTATGAGTAGCGTTAATAATGGTTAGATCTCTTTTATCAAGCACCTCAAAAATTAAAACTTTTGTTTCGTAATCTAAATTTGAAGTAGACTCATCTAATAAAAGTACGTCTGATCCTGATAACAGAGCTCTTATAAATGAAATTTTCTGCATCTGACCTGTTGAAAGAGCCTTATTTGATACTTCTTTGTCTAAAGCTATTTTTTGATTTTCATTAAAAAGCTTGAATTCTTCTATATATGAATTCAATACTTCTTCATCGATCTCTTTTTCTACACCATACAATAAATTTTCTTTCAAATTTGAATTCAAAATCATTGGAGAAGCACTTACATAACTAAATTTAGATGTATAAGAAATTGATTTACCTTCTGATGCATAAATAATGCCTGAGAATAAAGCTAATAAGGTGCTCTTACCTGACCCATTTGGCCCAGTAATAATAGTATGCTGGCCTTTATTTATATCTAAAGAAAGGTCTGAGAAAATATATTCTTCCTCATTAAAATATTTGAAGCTTATATTGTTTAACTTAATTGCTAAATCATTGTCCATATCTTTATCAATAATAAAGTTGTCTCTTTGAGATGCGACTCTGTTTGTTTCAATTTGAAACAGTTTTTCTGTATAAATGTGATACGCATTCAATAAATGTAGATTGCTATTAAATACTCCTAAAGATTGAAATAATCTAAAGACAATGCCAATAAAATCTAATGTGAGAACTTTTGCAAAATTAAAGAATACTAATAAAATCGAAACAATAAAGACAGTAACAAAATTCGGAATTATTGCATTTATTGTTCCTAACTTTAGATTATTAAGTGAAGATGAATAAAAATCAAATAAACTTTTTTTAAAATTCTTTAGTTCTTTTTCAACGTAGTTAATTATTTTTATTAAATATAAGTTATCGAGTACTTTCTCTATCTCAGAACTAATTTCTTGTCCAAAAATATATGTATTGTGAGAATATTTTCTACCCAGTTTTGTTAAATAAATTGTTGGAAAAATTAAAAATATTACACCACCTAAAAATACCAATATTGTCTGAGTATTAGTAATGAGTAAGTATGTTGTGTATGCAAGGATTTGTAAAGCACTACCTAAGAAAACTGCAAAGGTTCCATAAAAACTTGCTACCTGATTGCTAATTGTATTTACATAAAAATAAGCATCAGAAATTGAATAATTTCCTTTATCAAATATTTCTTCCATTAAATGGAGGCGTAAATTTTTTTCTATTTCTATTTTTAGTTTTATAACATTAATTTTTTCAAAATAAATGAACAAAAAACGCAAAACAACAACAAAAGGTAAAAGGTAGAGGTTGTTAACAAAAAAACTTACTATAAAATTGTCTATGAAATTAGAATCACTAAAAATTGAAGTTAAAACTGAAATTATTACAATATCAAAAAAGACAATAACGTTCGAAATTATTGATCCGAAGATTATCCTAGCTCTTTTATTTTTTGTTTTAGTTAATTTAGATAATTTAAAAAGATCAACTAACGAGCTTTTAAATTTTTTCATTTAAATTTTTTTTCCTTAAATAATAATAAATTCAGCAACCTCTTTTAGGTTACTTTATAAATAAAATAATCAATGAAAATTTCTAAGTATTATCATATTTTTATATGGGTTACTTAAAAATAATAAGGTACGGGGTTCGGTTTGTTTTTTTACAAGCAGTATTGACTTTTGTAACAATATATTATTTTGACAACTACTTAATAAAAGGTTTTCCAGATGCAGGAGAAATATTAATTAATAACCTTGTAGAGGACAGGGATAGGTTTTATCCATTTCTATCAAACTATTTTATAAAACTAGATATATATCTAGCATTCTTTATTTTTATATTTCTATTAATTTTGTACTCAACAAAGTTTTATACTTATGTCGACGAGCTAAGTTTCAAATTTGAAAATAAATATTTGGATGACTTCATAAATCTTTATTTGCTATGGACATCTACTTTAATGGTTTTCTTTACTCTTATAAGATTCAATGTTTTATCAAGAGGTTATTTAATTATCCTCACTTTAATAGGACCATTGGTTTTGATGATATTTAGAAATAGTGAAATAATTTCTGCACTTTTTGGGAGGCCTTTAACTTCTGAAAAATCTTTAGTTATTAATCTTAAAAAAGATTCTACTTTCAGAAACTTACGAGTAATGAGTTTTAGAAAGAGTATTAAAGAAATAGAAATTGCTGAATTAGATAATAGTGAACTATTTATAGAGACTGTAGATAAAATAAATAAAGAAGAAGAAATAAATTTAATTATTATCGATCTAAAAGATGCGGACTCAATTCCTATAAAAATAGAAAATTATTTAATTAAGATAAATAAAAAAATTCTTTTAATTTCAAATAATAAACTTAATTTCAAGAATGTCTTTATTCACAGAAATAAAGTGGTGCAAAACAAAAATCTTACTTACTTTAATAACGATATACAATATGGTTCAAAATATTTAATAAAAAGAATTTTGGATATCTTTTTGTCTTTTAGTTTAATTATTTTTCTTTCACCTGTAATTATTTTTATATCGTTATATATTTTATTTTTAGATGGTGGACCGATTGTTGTAAAGCAGAATCGAGTTGGATTACACGGAAAACAATTTGTAATGTACAAATTTAGGACTATGAAGAAAAATTCTCATTAATTAAGAGAAGACCTTTCAGAACTAAACAAACAGGGTGGGCCATTATTTAAAATAGAAAATGATCCAAGAATAATAAAAGGTACTGAATTTTTAAGACAATTCAGTCTAGACGAACTTCCACAATTATTAAATGTTCTTATAGGAAACATGTCAGTTGTCGGGCCAAGGCCTTTATTTAAAGAAGATACAAAATTATTTGATCAAAAATATATGAGGCGATTAAATGTTTTACCAGGAATTACTGGCCTACTTCAAATTAACGAACGTAATACTCCAGACTTTAAAGTTTGGTATAAATATGATATTGAATATATAGATAATTGGTCAATATATCTTGATTTAAAAATAATATTAAAAACACCATTTTCTTTAATCAAAACTAAGACTAAAGGATTATAAAGAAATACAAGTGGGTCGGGTGGGAATCGAACCCACGACCTTGAGCTTAAAAGGCTCCTGCTCTACCAATTGAGCTACCGACCCTACAAATTAAAATACTAACATCACTTAATAAATTAATTAAATATTTATTATTCTTCTTCCTCTGCTTTACTAAAGCTACCCTTTATTCCTGATGCTAGTTGATCCGAAAGTAGTTTGAGTTCTTCCTTTATTTCTTCATCTTTAATTGTTGAATCAATTTTGCTTTTAAAACTTTTAAATATTTCAGAAGTTTCATCAATAGTTTTTGAGAGTGATTCTTTTAAATCTTCAACCAAGCTGTCATCTTTGTTTTTTTCTTTTATCTTTTTTTTAAGAGAAGATAATGTTTTTGAAATTTCAGACCAATTATCTTCACTATTATTATCCATCGTAAAACTTATATTAAATAAAATATATTTTAAATAATCAAAATTTTGCTTTATTTTGGAATAATAAATCAGGCTTACTAGTAATTCTTTGTTTAGCCCATCTCGCAGGAGCTATCAATCTAAAGAACGGGGGCAAGAAAGGTCTTGTAAATTTTAATAAGTTTAGATTAAAAATTACAAGCAACTTACTCAATTTATTTTCTTTGATACCATATATTTTTTTAAACTCATTTGGCAAAGTGTTAAATGCCATAAATGAAATGAAGGGCCAAATTGGTTTAATATGAATAGGAACTGGTCCACCCTTTATTATCTCTTGAACATCTTTTGCAACGTCGGTATAAAGAAGGTATTCTTTCTCTTTAGATTTATTAATCACCCAATTTTTTAATTCTTTATGTGTTTTTGGCATATCATTTACATCAACTAAAACAAGTTTTGCTGAAATCATATTTTCGTTATGATATTTATCTTTTTCTTCAGAAGTTAATTTTTTTACTGTTTTTTCATAAAAATAGATTGAAGAAAGTTGTAAGCATGCATGAACCCATAAAAGTTGTTCTTGATCTAAAGCATCATATATACCTCCAGTAACTTCATCTTTGCCTTTTATGACTTCATGTAATTTATTTATTCTAAGAGCGCTTTCATCAGCTTCCTTAATAGTTCCAAAAGTTACGGAATTTTGTAGTGACAAAGTTCTTATTAATCTTTTCCATGGATCCCTTTGGTAAAAAGATGTTTGCCTTGCTCCTGCAGCTATTAAAGGATGGGCGGCATGCATAAGTAAAGCTCTTGCTCCACCAAAAAGGACTGTTATTTCTTTATTAATCTTCCACATCATTGAAGAAGGCCCAAAATAGCCAGGATCTGCTTTCATATATAAATAATATCAATATTGTGTATGTTTCATAAATTCTTAATACAAAATCTAGAATTAAAAAATAGTTTTAATGCACCAAAGAAGGATATAATACAGTTTGAAGATTATGGAAGCCAATATTCCCGAAATTGAAAAGATTTGTGGAGTTAAACCTGATGATGTTGAATTTTATGTTGTTGGAAATGATCCAAATTTTGTTTTTACACCCGACCCAAGCTATGGACAAAAAGTTTTATATTATATAAACGAAATAGATGAGACCATTATAAATGTTACTTCATGGTTCGAATGTGCCAATTATGTAAATGGCGGATGGGTTGATAGTTTGATTCCCAAAATTAATTGGGAAAAAAACTTATTCTTTTCTTATCTTTTATTTTTACTTTTATATTTATCTAAAGACACATTTCGCAAATTATTAATTAAATAAAATGAAAATAGATTACAGAAATAAATTAATTAAAGTACTAATTCTATTATTTTTACTTATCCTGCCTTTCTCCATAACTCTTGGAGAAGAAAAGTTAGAATCTCAATACTTGGATGATAATTCAATTGGTTTTTACCAAACGCAAACTTGTGAAATCTCACTGTTTAGTTTCTGGAGAAATAATTTGAATAATAACAAAGTAGTTATTAAAAACGATATTGTTTCTCCAATTGAATGTTTTGGAAAAGTAAATGGAGTTGATAAATTTGAAGATTATTATTTTGTATATATTGGTACCAATCTAAATTTAAATCTAGTATTACAAAGTTTAATATGGTTAACTTTGATCTCTTTCTTAACAGGGTCTGGAAATAAAAATAAATCTAATTTAGTAGGTTTATTTTTATTAACTGTATTGTTTACAAGTCAGATATTGGGTGAAGAAAGCTTTTATTCCTATTACAACAAAAACTATGATAATACACTATCTCAAGATAACTATTTTTTACTGTCAATTTTTATAGCTTTTTTTATAATAATTAAATTAATTGATGATATTGTTTCACCACGATTGGATAAATTTATAAACTACTTTCCATTTATATTTTTGATTATTGGTACATTTTCATCATCCAACATTAATTTTTATATTTTAGTTTTATCAATTTTTGGACTAAAAAATATCAATATAGAAACACTGAAAAGTAGAAACACTTTAGTTTACTTATTATTTTCGATTATATGGTTTGTTAATATTAATGAAAAAACGACTTTTTTTGATGTTGATAAACTTAGAGGTTTTATTAGCTCCTCAAATAGTATGACCTCATTAGTTTTTTGGGTTTTAATATTTTACTTAATTATTCATGGACTTTTCTATATGGTGAAAATAGCAAATAAGAGTTTAAATATTGAAATATTAAAAAATAATTTTTTAATATCAGGATCAATTATTGTGTTCTTTGGAATAATTGGAGCGGTTAATTCTTATGCTAATTTCATAAATTTTTATTTATTTGGACAAAATAAAAGAGGTATGAATACTTTTACTAGTGTCGCAGGGAACACTTGGAGGGGGTTTTCTGCTAGCGCTGAAGCAATAGGAGAATTTTATGGAATCGCTATTTTAATTGCTTTATTTGCAATTTATAAAAGAAAAAGTATTAAAAGTTTTGAAATAGGACTAATTTTAATAAATTCATATGGACTTTATAAATCAAACGATATTGCAGTAATAGTAAGTATGTTTCTTGTTGTTGTTTACTTTGTTGTCTATAAGACAGTTAAGTCCAAAGATTATAATATAAAAATTAGTTATCTCATATTATTTTTAATATTCTTTATTTTAATAATTTTTTCTATTTATTCTTTTTTTAATCCTGGACTAGCGAATGATTATAAATTTTTATCTCAAAACTTATTAATAGAATCTCTTAAGAATTCTGCACTATTTGAAGATGGGGGCAACCCCTATATAGAAGATTTAATTTATAGGAGTAATTACATTGATATAAAGAAATTAGAGATTTATGAAGAGAAAACTTCAAGTACTACAAAATTTCTTATAAATAATTACATTTCTAGTAGAAATGATAGAAATATTAATTATTTACCAAACTTAACAAGTTTGTTAAGTATTTCTAGTTCACTTATTAACAGAACTGAAAAATGGTCTTTTTTTGTTGCGAAATATAGTCCAAGCCAGTCAGAGCTCTTGTTTGGCAGTGGGCCTTTTCAATTTAACAACTATTACTTCTCTCAAGAACTTGGAACAAGAGAAACAATAGATTATGGGCTAGTGTTACCTCACTCAACTTTATTAGATGGGGTTATTTTCTTTGGGTTGTTTGGTATGTTAATTATCTTTTCTCTTTTAATTTATAACTACAGATCAAACAGAAGCAATGTTTTTTATATTTTGAGTGTTTATCTTATTATTAATTTATTAAAAAGTGACTCTATATTATATATATCTTCATTTATTTTAGTTTTTATAATTTTTTTCCTAGCAAAATACTCTGAGGAAAATATAGATACCTTATGAAAAATTTAGTTTACTTAACATATCAATCATTTCCCTCTACTCAAGCAAATAGTCTACAAAGCATAACAAATATAAAATATATAGTTAAAGAAGGTGTTCCAGTAAAGTTAATCTTTCCGCTAAGAGAGAAATCTAGTAAAGGAGATATCTCTTCACTTCAAAACCATTATGATTTTAAAGAGTCTTTTGAGGTTATAGGAACAAAACATTACCTACCATTTGGAAAAATTAAATTTTGCGAAAAAGTATGGTTTTTAATAAGTCATTTTTTATGGTCATTTTTTATCTCATCAAAAACAGAAAAGTATTCAGATAATTTCACAATTTACTTTACAAGATCTGAATGGATATTTTACTTTTTATCTTTAAAGAATAAAAAAGTTGTTTATGAATGTCATCAATTATCGTTTTTAAAAAAAATATTAATTCCTAAATGTATAAAAAAAGATAATTCAAAAATAATTTTTCTAAATGATCACTTAAGAAATAATTTTAATTTTTCTGAAGATAATTTAAATAAAACAATAGTTGCGCACAATGGTGTGGATCCAGAGCTTTTTAAAGACTCAAGGCCAAAAATAAAAAATAATTTAATTTTTGTAGGTAACTTAGAGAGATTTAATCAAGAAAGAAATTTAGATTTCTTAATTAATGGATTTAAAGATTCTATTCTACATAAAAAATATAAACTTAAAATTATTGGAGGTCCATCTAAAGAAGCAGAGAGATTAAAGGATAAAGTGAAAAATTTAAAATTAGAAAATTGCATTGAAGTTCTTGGACGTCTAAGTCAAGAACAAACTGTAAGTTATATTCAAGAATCTGATATAGGTATTCTTATTAATTCAAGCATTAACGAGCACTCTGTAAAATTCACTTCTCCTTTAAAATATTTTGAATACCTGTATGGAGGTTGTAAAGTTCTCGCAGTAGATTTCCCATCACATAGGAGTCTTCCTTACTCTAATAAAATAAACTTTTTTACTGAAAATGACAATTTAAGCTTCATTAACGGGATTGTTAATTTTGAAAATAACAAAAAATTAAATAAAAGTGAATTAAATACAATTACTACAAGTTTTAGAGCTAAAAATATAATAAATTTTATATTCTAAGCACGCCCGGAGGGACTCGAACCCCCAACCCTCTGATCCGAAGTCAGATGCTCTATCCAATTAAGCTACGGGCGCATATTAATACTTCAAAATATAGTAAATATTTACTCTTTTTATTTATATAATAGTTTCATTAATGGATAGTGTTTTAATACTTAGAACTGCAATATCTGTAACAAACGTTGATGAAGTTGCAGAATTGCTTCAAAAAAAGAGCTCGATAACTGTTGCTGTTTGTAATGCTAACTCTCTTGTGAGAGCATACAGAGATCAGAAATTACAAACTAAATTAAATTCATTTACAGTTAAAGCTCCTGATGGCTTCCCTGTGGCAAAAGCATCAAAAATTTTATACAAGAATAAACAGAAAAGAGTCGACGGTTTTAATATTTTTCATAAAACAATTGAAAAAGGTTTAAATAATAATTTAAGTCATTATTTTTACGGAAATAATGAAGAAATTACAAAAAAACTAATTGAGAACCTTAAAGTTAGTTATCCAAAAATTAATATTGCAGGATATTATTGCCCACCTTACGAAGATTACAAAGTTTTAGGAGAGAAAAAATATATTGGAGATATGATTAATAAGAATCCAGATATAGTTTGGGTGTCACTAGGTTATCCAAAACAAGAAGAATTTATCTACCTAATTAAAGAAAATAAAGAACTGCTTTCAAATCTTGTTGGTATTGGAGGAGTGTTTGAATGGGTAGCTGGAACAAAAGCAAAAGCACCTGAATTATTAGCAAACATGGGCTTAGAGTGGGTCTTAAGATTAATACAAGAACCAACAAGACTATATAAAAGGTACTTTGTTGATAATTTATTATTTATAATTTACTTTATAAAGCAACTATTTCAAAAGAAAAAAAGCAATTTAGGACAATAACATATGAAAATATTAGAAGGACTTGAATCTGAATTACTTAAAACTTTAAAAAAGTACGAAATTAAAGAAAAAATAGATTTAAAAATCTCAAAAACATACGACTTCGATTATCAAATTAATAATTTAGTAAAATACCAAAACCATAAAGAAATCAGTAATATCTCTAATGAGTTTTCAAAAGCATTGAGAAAAGCTGAAATAATAGAAAAATTTGAAATTACAGAAAAATTATTTATAAATTTAAAAATAAATTTAGATAATTTCAATAAATTTTTTGAAAACATAGAAAAAAATCTTAAAATAAAAAAACCAAAAAAAATAATAATTGACTACGGAGGTCCAAATATAGGAAAACCATTGCATGTTGGCCATTTAAGATCGCTTAATATAGGTAGAAGTTTAAAAAAATTAAATGAGCTAATTGGAAATAAAGTTACTACAGACATACATCTTGGTGACTGGGGTATGCCTGTTGCTCAGGTGATAAGTTATTGCAAATTAAATCATGTTGACATTAACTCACTATCTGTTGATCAATTAATTAAAATTTATCCTGAGTCAGCAGAGTTATATAAGAATTCAGCTGAGTTTAATAAGGAAGCTCAGAGTATAAATAAAAAGTTAAATCAATTAGATAAAGATACTATTGGTGAATGGAGTCTGATAAGAAAAATATCAATTGAAGATCTAAAAAAAACATTGTCCATATTAAACCATGATTTTGATTTGTGGGATGGTGAAAGTAGCGTTAATGAGTTAATTGATCCCATGATTAATTCATTGAAAGAGGAAGGTAAAATTGATTACGATGATGGTGCTCTTGTAAGTACAGAAAATACAGAACCAAAAATATTGATAACAAAATCTGATGGTTCTTATCTTTATTTAACTACTGATCTTGCAACTATATTAAATAGGTTAGAAAAGAATGATTTTGATTCTATTCTTTATGTTGTTGATAGCAGGCAAAAATTACATTTTGAACAACTCTTTAAAACAGCAAAATATTTTAACTTTCCAAAAAGAAATTACGCGCATGTAGATTTTGGAACAATTAATGATCCTGATGGCAAGCCTTTTAAAACAAGGGATGGTGGAACTAAAAAATTGCTTTCTCTATACAATGAAACATTTGAATATATTGAGAATGTAAACAAAGAACTTAAAGAAGAAACGATCCACAAACTGACTAATACTGTATTAACTTATAGCGATCTATTAACAAACAGAAAAACTGATTATAAATTTAATATGAAAAAGTTTACAAATATTTCAGGTAAAACAGGTATTTATGTTCAATACGCACAAGTAAGAGCAAAGAAATTAATGGCTAAATCTCAGACGGGGTTAAGTGATAAAACATTTAAGTTAACAACTAGTTCAGAGAGAAACTTATTGATTGCATTAATTAATGTTGAACTTTTCATTCATCAATCTGTTAAGTTTAACGAACCTCACCATCTTGCAAATCATTTATATGAAATCTGTAATTTATTTAATATTTTCTATCAAGAAGAAAATATTTTAAATTTAGATAATGAAATTTTAAAAACATCAAAACTCTTGCTAACAAGATATTTTTTAGATACGATTGAAATTACATTTAGATGCCTTGGTATAGAGCCTGTTAGTGAAATGTAGTTTATAAAAATATTTGTGTAGAAATTATCCAAACTAATAATGTAGAGCTGTATGCAATCTTATCAATTAAATCTATCGAGCCTCTAAATGTATGATGTAAAAATAGGATTAATGGGACAGAAATAAATCCAGCAAATGAAACTGATTTACCTATTAATGAAATATCCCTCATAACTGCTGTGCCAGAAGTAATGAAGAATTGAAATAATATAAGAGAAATTAAAGAAATTGTAATTGAGTAAATGATATTAAATATTAAATCTTTAAAAGATGAATTATAAATTTTAAAAACATTTAAAAACTCAACTGGTATAAACAAAATAAATAAAGCCAGGAAAAATAATATAAGAGACCAAAATAATCCTTGGCCACTCCAGGTAATGACATTTCTATCGACACGCCCAATCGTTTCTAGCAGTAAATAGAATGAGTATCCACAAGTAACAGCTCCTAATGAAAACAAATATAATCCAAAAATACTCAGAAAATTTTTAGATTCCAACTTAAAATTAACATCTCTAGTTTTTAGATTTTCATATTGCATACTGTCATATATTAATGTTTTTTCTATTAAAATAAATAGTAATTATGGAATTAATTGATACACCAAATCCAAATGCAAAGAAGTTAGAATCTGATGCAAAACAGTCTGAAGTTTTAGAAGACTTAAATAAAATAGAGGGTGTAGCTTCTGTTTTTTTTGGTCCTGGTTTTATAACAGTTACAAAAGAAGAAGATACTGACTGGGAATCAATAAATCAAGACATTATTAACATCTTTGATAAACTGTAATGTATGGAAACATTTAATCAAGATCCAAAACCTGGAAGGCTAGTATTGCCACTTGTTCTTATAGGTATGATTGCTACAACTTATACTTTTGTTAACAGAGTTGCAACTAATAATGACCTCGATGTTTTAGATGTTCAAGAAGAAGTTGCTGTAGTAGAGGAAGAAACTATTGATGACACTACCACAACATCTACAACTACAACTACACTACCTGTTGAGGTTGTTACCTATCTTGAAGAAATACAGGGAGAAAAAGTACAGTCTGACGAACTAGGGCAAAAGGTTGTAGAAGCTAATGAAAACTGGGATGACAGAGAAAATACCGGCCTTCAATATCAAGAAGCTAAAGATGAGTTTGCTAATTTCATAGAAGATGCTGAGCAATTTGTGACAACAGTATCTGAACCAGGACCTCCAAATACTTTTGCAAATCTAGTTACTAGCCATGAAGAATTAAAAGTTTTAGCGGACTTAATTTATGAAGACACTAAAGAGTTATTGGAAGGATTAACTTCATCAGATACTGGTGAAAGAAGAGCTGCTGCATTAGATTCATTTAATAAAAATTTAGCTCTATTCCAACAAAAAATTGAAGAAATTATTGCTTCAGCAACTTCTAGCTAGAAGCTGCTGAGCAGACAGTATCAATCATCAACATAGCTATTAAGTAAGGATCAGCATTTGCGTTTGGTCTTCTATCTTCTAAGTATCCCTTTTTATCAACCTCTACTTGCCATGGAATTCTGATTGATGCTCCTCTGTCACTTACGCCGTAAGAAAAAGTATCAAATCTTTGGGTTTCATGATCACCAGTTAAACGATCTTCTATTCCTGAACCGTAGTTTTTAACATGTAGTTCAGCATTTTTTCCCAAAGCTTCACAACCAGCAATGATTGCATCATATCCACCATCTTCTCTCATGTGTTTTGTAGAAAAGTTTGTGTGCATTCCTGCACCATTCCAATCTCCTTTTACAGGTTTTGGATCTAATGTAGCTGATATGTTGTAATCTTCAGCAATTCTATAGAGTAGCCATCTTGCTACCCAAATATGGTCACCAATTTCAGGTGCTCCAACAGGACCTATCTGGAATTCCCATTGTCCCGGCATCACTTCTGCGTTAGTTCCAGAAATTTCTAGACCTGCCGCCATGCATGCCGATGCATGTTCTTCTGATATGTCCCTACCATATACTTCGTCTGCACCAACACCACAGTAGTAACCACCTTGAGGTGCTGGATAACCAGAAGGAGGAAAGCCAAGTGGTTGTCCATATTTAAGCGAATCATAAGACTGCTCATAAAATGTATACTCTTGCTCTAGACCAAACATAGGTTCAAATTCTGCAAAATTTTCTGATGCTGCAACACATCCTGCTCTTGTGTTTGAAGTGTGTGGAGTCATGTCCACATTCATCACTTCGCACATAACTAATATGTTATC
>MDSY01101106.1_pt1 | contig 27213 bp, 26 predicted proteins | sample 811131 | NCBI WGS metagenome assembly MDSY01 (sample SAMN05326643, study PRJNA326480) | marine metagenome | isolation source: seawater | place: Atlantic Ocean: South West | collected 2010
GGGCTGATCCCTAATGGATTTTCATTCGAAGCTAACTTTATAATTTTTTCCTCGGGGATACCTATCTCTCTAGCTAATTCCTTAATTGGTTTACCACCTTGGTATGGCTCAATATCAGATATATAATTTGGGACAACAACAGTCATTACTTCTCCTAATTCTTTGGATATGAACCTAAAATCTTTAGGAATGAAGATTTATTTTCAATTTCCTCGAGAGCTTTTTTTACTTTTGTAGTTTTTTGATGCCCTTCAATATCAATAAAAAAAACATACTCCCAAATGCCAAATTTTGCAGGTCTAGACTCGAGCTTAGTCATACTAACTTTATGTTTAGCTAAAGGTGCAACTAAATCTGCAATTGCTCCTGGCTTATTTTTTGTTGCAACAACAAATGAAGTTTTATCATTACCAGATGATGCAACATCTTGTTTTGAAATAATTAAAAACCGAGTGGAGTTACTTGGATCATCTTCTATATTTTCTTGCAATATGTTTAATTTAAATATATTAGAAGCCCTAGAACTAGCAATAGCTGCAGAGCCCTTTTCTTTTGAAGCGATTCTAGCTCCCTCAGCGTTACTTAGGACTGGAATTTTATTACAAGCTGATAAATTATCCATAATCCAATCATGGCACTGCGCAAGAGACTGTCCATGAGCATAAATACTTTTAATGTCTTCAATCTTTTTATTTTTAGACAATAAAAAATGATGAACTGGTAGAAGTATTTCCCCGCAAATCTTTAAATCTTTCATCAAGAGTAAATCTAGAGTTCTACTAATTGCACCTTCAGTTGAATTTTCAACTGGAACAACTCCATAGTGCACCTTTCCAGTTTGAACATGATTAAAAACATCATCTATACTATTCGCTGAGATTGGCTTAATATTCTCTCCAAATTGCTGAATTGTTGCTTCTTCGCTAAATGTTCCAGCAGGACCCAAAAATGAGACGCTTAATTTTTTTTCGAGTGCTCGACAATTTGAAATAACTGCTTTAAATATATTAACAACACTCTCATCATTTAAAGGGCCATTATTATCTTTGATAATTGATGATAAAATCTGAGCCTCCCTCTCCGGCTTATATATAACTCCGTCCCCCTTAAGCTTTCCAACTTCTTGAGCAAAAGAAGCTCTTTTAGACAATAAATCTAATAATTTCTTATCTATTTTATCAATACTTAATCTTAATTTATCTAATTTTTTTTTCATATATTATTTTTTTCAAATTTACTCATGAATTCTACTAATGCTTTAACTCCATCAAATGGCATTGCATTATATATAGATGCCCTGAGGCCGCCCACTAATCGATGACCTTTTAATTGATATAAGCCATCTTTTTCCGCTTCAATTAAAAATTTTGAAGTTAAATCCTCGTTAATAATTCTAAAAGGTACATTCATTCTTGATCTATTTTCATTAACTATATCACTTGTATATAGGTTACTTGAGTCTATAAAGTTATACAAATATTTAGATTTTTTTATATTTAACTCTTCAATTGCCTCTAAGCCTCCTTGGTCTATAAGCCAATCAAATACAAGGCCGGCCATATAAATACTATATGTCGTTGGTGTATTGATCATTGAATTGTTTTCAGACTGAATCTGCCAGTTAAATGGCGTCGGGGTTTTTTTGTCAGCCTGGCCAAGTAAATCGTCCCTAACTATTAAAATAGTTAACCCAGAAGGTCCAATATTTTTTTGAGCTCCAGCATATATAACCCCATATTGACTTATATCAATTGGTCTTGATAAAATTGTTGAAGACATGTCACATACAATAGGCACTTTTTGGTTTTTAAGAGATTCAAAGTATTCGACGCCATGAATAGTTTCATTTTGACAGAAGTGAATATAAGAATCAGTTTTTCCAATTTTCCAAGATTCTACAATTGGAGCTTTTTTGTAACCAATAGATTCTGAAGATGCTGCCAAATTTATATTTGAAAAGGGTTGCGCGTCATCATAGGTTCTCTTTGACCAATAACCTGAAACAACATAACTAGCTGAATTACCACTCAAAAGATTCATTGGCACCATAAAGTTTTGGGTAATTGCTCCGCCCTGTAAAAACAAAACTCGATAATTTTGAGGGATATTCAGCAAGGTACGTAAATTCTTCTCAGCATTTAAAATAATTGGAGTGTATTCCTTGCTTCGGTGAGACATCTCCATAACCGACATTCCGGTGTTATCCCAATTTATCATCTCTGACTGAGCTCTTAACATTACATCTTTAGGAAGTAACGATGGGCCGGCTGAAAAATTAAATTGGCAACTCATTTTGATCACTTTTAATTTGTTCAGGTTCAACAATCTTTTCTAATCCAGATAACTTTTCATCAACTCCTAAGTTGATTAAAGTTACTCCTTGTGTTGCTCTTCCAAGCTCTCTTATCTCACTGACTCTAGTTCTAATTAGAACTCCACCAGTTGTAATTAACATAATTTCATCTTGATCGCCAACTAGTCTAGCAGAGACAACAATGCCATTTCTGTCACTAACTTGAATGGCTTTAACCCCCTGAGTACCTCTTCCAGATTTTCTAAATTCAGAAAGAACTGTTCGCTTACCATATCCATTTTCTGTTGCAACAAGAACAGACTCTTCTTCTGATTCAGCAATTAATAAAGATAAAACTTGATGTTCTTGAACTAATTTCATTCCTCTTACACCTCTTGCATTTCTTCCCATACTTCTAACATCATTCTCATCAAACCAAACTGCTTTGCCGCCACTGGAAACAAGAATAATGTCATTTTCCCCATTTGTAATTGATGCGCCAACGAGATAATCTCCATTATCAAGCTTAATGGCAATAATTCCTGATTTTCTTGGATTTGAAAAATCTGACAATGGTGTTTTTTTAACCGTCCCCTTAGATGTTGCCATGAAGATAAATTTATCATCAACAAAATCTTCTACTACTAAAATAGCATTAATTTTTTCTCCTGGCATTAACGGGAAAAGATTAACAATTGGCTTCCCTTTACTAATCCTACTTCCTTGAGGAACCTCATATACTTTGAGCCAATAAACCTGGCCCCTACTAGAGAAACATAAAATATTATGGTGCGTATTTGCAACAAACATTTGCTCAATAAAGTCATCTTCTTTTGCTGTTGTTGCCTGCTTCCCTCTACCACCTCTTTTTTGAGCACGATAGTCATCAAGAACCTGAGCTTTTATATAACCTGTATTAGATAGAGTTATTACCATGTCTTGCGGTGTAATTAAATCTTCTATAGATAAATCTTGTGCGTCAGCCATGATTTCACTACGTCTATCGTCGCCATACTGATTTTGAATTTCCTTAAGTTCGGAATTAATTATTTTTGTTACCCTTTTAGGTGAATCTAAAATATCTAATAAATCTATAATTTCATCAAGGACCTCTTTATACTCACTTACTATTTTATCTTGCTCTAAACCAGTTAGCCTCTGAAGCCTCAGTTGAAGAATTTCTTGTGCTTGATGGTCGGAAAGCTTGTAGCCATTATCTTTAAAACCAAATTCGGTGGACAAACCCTCTGGCTTTGAAAGGTCTTCAGATGTTTTTTTAAGCATTCCCTCAACCACAGTCGACTTCCAAGATTTTTTCATTAACTCTTCTTTTGCTTCAGGAGGTGTCGGGGCAGCTTTAATAATCTTAATCATTTCATCAACATTTTCTAGAGCAACCGCAAGACCTTCAAGAACATGTCCTCGACTTCTAGCTTTTTTTAATTCAAAAACTGTTCTACGTGTTATGACCTCTCGTCGATGTTTAAGAAAAGCAGCTAAAATTTGTTTAAGATTTAAAAGTTTTGGTTGCCCATCAATGAGGGCTACCATATTCATACCAAAACTATCTTGAAGCTGAGTTTGCTTATATAAGTTGTTTAATACAACATCTGGAATTTCACCTCTTTTTAATTCAATAACAACTCTCATACCTGACTTATCTGATTCATCCCTTAAGTCCGAAATACCATCAATCTTTTTGTCTCCGACAAGCTCAGCAATTTTTTCTATAAAATTCTTTTTATTTACCTGGTAAGGAAGTTCATCAACAATGATTGATTCTCTTTTACCTTTATCTAAATCTTCAACATGAGTTCTCCCTCTCATTACAACTCTACCGCGACCTGTTTTATAACCTTCTCGGACACCTGAGATACCATGAATAATCCCAGCAGTTGGAAAATCTGGTGCTGGTATTTTTTCTATTAACTCATCAATAGAAGTATCAGGATTATCTAATAGTGCAAATAAGCCATCAATAATTTCAGTTAAATTGTGAGGGGGAATATTTGTTGCCATACCAACTGCAATCCCTGAACTACCATTAATTAAAAGATTTGGGAGCTTTGTAGGCATAATCAACGGCTCGTGCTCAGATCCATCATAATTTGGACCAAAGTCAACAGTTTCTTTTTCTATGTCTAAAAGTAGTTCGTGAGAAATCTTAGACATTCTAATTTCTGTATACCTCATTGCCGCCGCGTTATCACCATCAACAGAACCAAAATTACCTTGCCCATCAACAAGCATGTATCGGAGACTAAAATCTTGAGCCATTCTAACAATTGTATCGTATACAGCTGTATCGCCATGGGGATGGTATTTACCAATTACATCACCAACAATTCGAGCAGATTTTTTATACGGACGATTAAAGCTATTACTTAACTCATGCATTGCATACAAAACTCTTCTATGAACTGGCTTCAAACCATCTCGAACATCTGGTAATGCACGACCTACAATAACGCTCATCGCATAATCCAAATAGGACTTTTTCATTTCATCATCAAGGTTTACGGGAATAGTTTCTTTTGCGAATTGATCCATATTTTTTTTATTTTTTAAGTATTAAATTAGTAAGATTTTCATACATATTTTAGCATGTATATTGAATAAAAAAATCATCAAAACTTCTTGAATTAGAGGTATGTTAAGTCTGATTTAATATCATCAATATCCTCAAGGCCTACCGCTATTCTTATTAAATTATCTTTAATCCCCGACTCATCTCTTTCTTGCTGACTCAATCTAGAGTGAGTTGTGGTAGCTGGGTGAGTAATAGTCGATCTAGTATCACCTAGATTTGCTGTTATAGAAATCAACTTTGTTGAATTAATCAAGTCCCAAGCTTCTTTTTTATTTCCAATTAACTCAAAAGAAACAATACCTCCACCTGATAACTGTTGCTTCATAGCTAAATCATATTGAGGATGAGAAGGAAGCCCTGGATAATAAACTTTAGCTACAGAGTCTTGTTGGTCGAGCCACAATGAGAGATCCATTGCCTTTTCTGCGTGAGAATCCATCCTTAATTTTAAAGTCTCTAAGCCTTTAAAAAATATCCATGCATTAAATGGACTCATCGATGTTCCAGCAGACCTTAAAAAATTAGCAACAAGATTCATTTCAGTTTTTTTTCCTAAAACTGCACCCCCTAGGCATCTCCCCTGTCCGTCTAGATATTTTGTTGCAGAGTGAATAATTACGTCAGCACCAAATTTAATTGGTAATTGATGCGCTGGTGTACAAAAACAATTATCAACAATTAGTAAACTATTAGATTCATGAGCTAGATTAGATAAAGAAGTAATATCACAAACTTCAGTTAAAGGGTTTGACGGTGTTTCTGCAAAAAATAACTTCGTATTTGGTTTAACGGCTGATTTCCATTCACTTAATTTAGTTAATGAGACATAGGTAACATTTAGTCCCCATTTAGTTAAGATATTGTCGAATAATTTTACTGTTGTTCCAAAAACACTTTTTGAAACAATAATATGATCACCAGTATTACAAAGGCTCATAACACAAGCTAAAATTGCTGACATACCAGTAGAAGTTGCAACACATTGCTCTGCTCCTTCAAGAACTGCTAGTCGATCTTCAAACATTCTTACAGAAGGATTCGTGAATCTAGAGTAAACATTACCTTCTTCAGTATTAGCGAATCTTGCAGCAGCTTGCTCAGCATTTTCAAAGATAAAACTGGAAGTTAAATATAATGCCTCTGAATGCTCACCTTCATTCGATCTTATTGATCCGGCCCTAATCGAATTTGTTTCAAATTTTTTAATATTTTTCATTTATTTTTTTAATCTCTATTTAGCTTTTTTAACAAATGTTTGGGTTAAGCAAATTGGCATAAATCCACCCATTAAATTTTTACAAAAAATTACATCTTTACTTTGCGTACTATTTTCAAATAATTCTTACCTATAAATAAAAAAAACCCGCCAAGCATCAGTTTGCTAAAACGGGTATAAATCGGTTTAGCAGAAATTTTTTTTACGCCCTGCAAGCTGAATCAAAACGGCGTATAAACATATTATGCTTATTAATTAAAAATTACAAGCAAGCTAAGATTATTTTAATTCCTCTCTTCCATTGCAGGAGAGTCTAAATTTAAATCTAGCTGAGATGTTGATTGAGAGTCAGATACTAGATTTTCGTCAGCCCTCAATGCTTCGATTTTATTTAAGTAGTTTTCATCTATATCTTTTGTAATATACTTTCCGTCAAAACATGAGCAATCAAAATTATCTAAACTCTTATTTTCTTGTGTTATGTTTATTTTTAGTTCCTCAAGATCTTGGTAAATTAATCTATCAGCTCCTATTGCACTACATATCTCTTCATCAGTTTTATCAAACGCTACTAATTCTCCTCTTGATGGCATATCAATGCCATAGACATTAGGGTATCTTACAGGTGGTGCTGCTGATGCAAAATATACATTCTTAGCTCCTGCATCTCTAGCCATCTGTATTATTTCTTTAGATGTGGTTCCCCGGACGATTGAATCATCAATTAATAAAATATTTTTCCCAGAAAATTCAATTTGAATTGGGTTAAGTTTTTGGCGAACCGATTTTTTTCTTAAGGCCTGTCCAGGCATGATGAATGTTCTACCTATATATCTATTTTTTATAAATCCTTCTCTAAATTCTGCATTTAGTGCTAAAGCAACCTCGTGTGCACTTGGGCGACTAGTATCAGGGATTGGAATAACGACATCTATTTTTAACTTGGACCATTGTTTTTTTATTTTATTAGCCAAAGATAGGCCCATATTAAGTCGAGTTTGATAGACGGAAACATTATCAATCATGGAATCTGGTCTTGCAAGATAAACATACTCAAAAATACATGGTGCTCTTTTAGATTCAACTTCACATATCTTAGAATAGAAATTTCCATCTAGATCAATAAAAATTGCTTCTCCAGGTTCAACATCTCTTAGGAGTTTAAATCCCAATACATCCAATGCTACGCTTTCAGAAGCAACAACATATTCAGGGCCCTCTGAAGAGTGCTTAATTCCTATAACTAATGGCCTTATTCCATGCGGGTCTCTAAAAGCAAGTAATCCAAAATTATTAATCATTGATACAACCGCAAAGGCACCTTTACATCTTTTGTAAACAGAGCTAACTGCATCAAATATTATATCGGATGTTAATACATTGTTTTGAGTTGACTTTTCTATTGCATGAGCTAAAACATTGAGAAGAACTTCTGAATCAGAGTTTGTATTAATATGTCTCAAATCTTGCTTAAACATATCATCTTTTAATTTATCAGAATTTGTTAGGTTGCCATTGTGTCCAAGAACTATACCGTAAGGAGAATTAACATAAAAAGGTTGGGCCTCTGCTGCAGATGTTGATCCTGCAGTTGGATATCTTACATGACCTATTCCAATATTACCTGTTAAATTTCGCATATGTCGAGTATGAAAAACATCTTTTACAAGGCCGTTATTTTTATGCATGTTAAAGCGACCTTTATCGCATGTAGCAATGCCTGCAGCGTCTTGACCGCGATGTTGAAGAACAAGTAAACCATCATAGAGCATTTGGCTTACAGGGTCGTTAGCAACTATCCCAATTATTCCACACATAACAACACTCTTATTTAGGTAATAGAATCTTCGTATTTTACCTTGTTACTCCAATCATTGGGTAAATAAGATAGGGTTTTTTCAACAAACAACTTAACAATTGGCACGGTCGGAGAGTAAAGCCATACAGGATTAACTGCAAAATATGTTTTTTCAACAAGAAAAATTACAAGATAAACTGCTAATATTCCTCGAAAAACCCCAAAAAAACCACCTAGAATAAAGTTTGAAAACCCCAAACCAATATGTTTAAAGAATCTATTTAAGGCTTTAATAAATATGGATGAAAAAACTAGTACAAGAATAAAAATAGATAGATAGCTAATAATAAATTTTACTGATTCTTCAAAATCAAAAGGTAAGATTGTTAATAAATCTCCTGCGAAACGATTTGACAAATAAAAAGCTAGAACCCAACCAAGAACACTAAGTAATTCTTTGACAAAACCTCGATAACAGCCAAAAAATAAAGATAGTAAAATTAATGAAATAAGAACATAGTCTATGTAGGTCATAAATATTATTTAGCTTCCTTAACTATCCCTGGTAAATTTGATTCTTTCAACTTAAGCAAAATTGATTTTGCCTCTTTTTTTGAACTAAAAAAATCAGTTGTTAATTTTATTTGGTTTTTACCAGCAAGAACCACCTTATCTTCTTTAATGTTAATTCCTATTGTACTGATTTTTTTCTTAAGTTTTTTAGCATTTTCAATATTCGAAAAAATTCCAATTTGTATAAAGAAAGTTGGAGCGCCAGATGACAAAAAAGTCTCCTCATCTTTAACCTTACTTGTAGTTAAAAAATTTTTAGCTTGTAAGTAAAATTTATCACTAACATCTGACCCTTCATCACTTAACATTATTTGCTCCTTGTCTGTAACAGGTAACTCAAGAAATGATATTTTTACCTCATTATCACGAATAGCTTCATTTTCATTTTTAACAAAAAAATAAGATAAAATAATTATTAAAATTAAAATAGTGAGCGCTCCAAGAAGCCTTCTTTTTGCTCGTTTTATTAGAACACTTTTATTAACAGCATTATTAGAAATATTCATTATTGCCTTCTCAAATTAATTTGGGTTACGGTGAAAAAAGAACCAAATACTATTATATTATCATTAGCAGCGATATTTTTTCGTCCATTTTTATATGCAGCCTGTAAGTTTGAAGATATATATATTTTTGAATCTTTTTTTTGCCTATAAATGATTGTTGCAATATCTTCTGCAGGCAGTGCTCTTGGATTATTAATAGTGCCTATATGCCATTCATCAACTAAATCTATAAAAGGACTGATTACCGATTCAATTGACTTATCAGAAAGTATTGAAAATACAGCTAAAACCTTCCCTTTATTTTTTGACTTACTAACAAAGTCATACAAAGCTAAGGCTGACTCTTCATTATGAGCTACGTCTAGGACTATAAATGGCTTCATACTAAATATCTCTAAGCGGCCCCTTAGATTTACATTTACAATTCCCTTAGCTACATTTTCGCTTGATACATTAAACTTATTGCTTAATAAATCAATTGCGCGAAGAGCAGCTCCTAGGTTTTCAATTTGCTTTTTTCCCAATAAATTAGGATATGGTAAGCCTAAGATACTTGATTTTACTGAATTGTAATTCAATTTTCCTTTATCCTCTTTGACTGAATAATCAATTCCAATCAAGGATAGTTTAGAATTAATATTTTTTCCATATTCAATTATTGTATTTACACCCGTCTTGGAATTAATAATAGCGTGTTTGTTTGGTCTTAAAATACCAGATTTTTCTAATGCAATTTCTTCAATAGAGGTTCCAAGGTAATCTTGATGGTCCAATCCTATTGAAGTTATAATGGAAACATCAGGATCAAATATATTTACTGCATCTAGTCGGCCTCCCAAACCAACTTCAAGAATAGCTAAATCAACTTTATTTTCACAAAAAATATTTACTGCAGCTAATGTTGTAATTTCAAAATATGTAAGAACCTCACCTTTTTTATTTTTATCAATAAAATTAATTGACTTAGAAATCTCTTTATCATTGCAAGGAATTTGATTGATTTTTATTCTTTCGTTAAATTCAAATAAATGAGGTGATGTATAACAACCAACTTTATATTTAGCTTGAGTAAAAATAGATTCTAAAAGAGCGCATGTTGAGCCCTTTCCATTTGTACCTGCTACTAAAATCAAAGGAAAGTTAGGTTTAATTGCAAGATGCTTATTAGCATTTACAATATGATTAAGATCTAAATTAATTTTTTTAGGACTAGCATCATTGATGAAAGCGAGCCACTCGCCTAATGAAGATGCTTCATTTAATAATGGATTCACTATTGAGTGTTAAGGTGAGAAATTAACCCAGTGATTGTTTTACGTAATTGTCTTCTATCAACAATCATATCAACTGCTCCATGCTCTAAAAGAAACTCTGATCTTTGGAATCCTTCTGGTAACTTCTCTCTTACTGTTTGCTCAATAACCCTGGGGCCAGCAAAACCTATTAAAGCTTTTGGTTCTGCAATTATAATATCGCCTAACATTGCGAAACTAGCTGATACTCCCCCCATAGTTGGGTCAGTTAAAATTGAAATGAAAGGAAGCTTTGCTTTGCTTAACTTAGTAAGGGCTGCGCTTGTTTTAGCCATTTGCATAAGTGACAACAATCCTTCTTGCATTCTTGCTCCGCCACTTGCTGCTATACAAATAAATGGAGACTTATTTTTAATTGCATAATTTAATCCTTTAACAAATTTTTCACCAACAACGGATCCCATTGAACCCCCCATGAATTTAAATTCAAAAGCAGCGACAACTAATGGTAATGACTCGATCCTACCCTCGAAAACAATAAGGGCATCATTTTCTTTTAAAGATTCTTGGGAATCTAAAATTCTTGATTCATAGGACTTTGTATCTTTAAATTGAAGTGGGTCCGTGGGTAATATTTTTTGTCCTAATTCAATGCGGCCAGGTGAATCTAAAAGTAAGTCTAACCTTTCTCTTGCAGATATTCGGTTATGGAAGCTACAATTTGGGCAAACTTGATTATTTTTTTCTAAATCTGTTCTATATAAAACAGACTGGCAAGCCGAGCATTTGTGCCAAAGTCCCTCGGGTATACTTTTTTTAACTTTACCTAATATTCTTTTAATCTTTGGTGGAATAGCATTTTTTAACCAACTCATATTTATTCTTCTCTCTTTAAATCTATCGCACTCTTAATTTCTGCCATCAATGAATTTATTTTAGGAATAAGAGTTTCTGAATCTGCATTCTCTATTTCATTAATAATCCTACTTCCGATAACAACGGCATCCGAAACTAATGCAACTTCGTTTGCTGTTTTAGCATCTCTAACTCCAAAGCCTACTGCAATTGGTAAATTTGTATGTTTCTGAATATTGTTAACTTTATCAGCTACTTGCTGAATATCAATATTTGATGAGCCAGTAACGCCCTTCAACGACACGTAATATAAAAAACCAGAAGCTTGATCTACTATCAATTTGATTCTATCGTTATCAGTTGTCGGTGATAACAAAAAAATACTATCAATATCAACTTTCCTAAGCTTTGAAACAAAAACTGAAGACTCTTCAGGAGGGTAATCAACGGTAATTACACCATCAATATCGGCATCTTTTATTAAATTTATAAAGTTATCAACTCCAATCGCTTCGATTGGATTTGCATAACCCATTAAGATAATAGGAGTATCTTTATTTTCTTTCCTAAATTCAGCTGCAAGCTTAATTGTTGAGGTTATGCCTACACCATTGCTTAAGGCCCTCTCACTTGCTCTTTGAATAACAGGCCCATCAGCTATTGGGTCAGAAAAGGGGATCCCTAGCTCAATCATATCTGCGCCTGATGACACTAAAGCATTCATCAACTTAACGGTTTCTGATGGGTGCGGATCACCCGCAGTGATAAATGGTATTAAAGCTTTTTTATTAGATTTTTTTAATAATTTAAAATAGTTTTGTATTCTAGACATAATTTTTTACAATGAAATACCAGAAATATCTGCTACGGTATTAATATCTTTGTCACCCCTCCCTGATAAATTAACTAAAATAACTTTGTCAGAAGACATTTTAGCTGCCATCTTTTCGGCATAAGCTAAAGCATGACTTGTTTCAAGGGCAGGAATAATGCCCTCAACCCTACAAAGATTATGAAAAGCTTTTAAAGCTTCATCATCAGTAATCGCTACATACTTTGCTCTACCTGAATCTTTAAGCCAAGAATGTTCTGGGCCAACTCCCGGATAATCCAAGCCAGCTGAAACTGAATGTGTTTCGATGATTTGTCCTTCATCATTTTGCATTAAATATGTTCTATTGCCATGTAAAACACCTATTGCGCTATTTGAAGTTAAGGGTGCGGCATGCTTACCGGTTTCAATTCCGTCACCTGCAGCCTCAACACCAATTAATTCTACTGACTTATTATCTATGTAAGGGTAAAAAATACCCATTGCATTTGATCCTCCACCAACACAAGCAACAATTGCATCCGGTTGTTGATTTGCTATTTCTGGCATCTGGGTTAAGCATTCTTTACCAACCACAGAGTTAAAATCTCTCACCATCATTGGATATGGGTGAGGTCCAGCAACAGTACCGATGATATAAAATGTATTTGATACATTAGTTACCCAGTCTCTTAATGCTTCATTTAAAGCGTCTTTAAGAGTTTTAGAGCCACTTTCCACAGGTATAACAGTTGCTCCCAACAACTTCATTCGATAAACATTTGGAGACTGTCTTTTAACATCTTCAGAACCCATATAAACAACACATTCAAGACCTAACCTTGCAGCAATTGTAGCTGTAGCAACTCCATGTTGGCCGGCCCCAGTTTCAGCAATAACTCGAGGTTTACCCATTCTTTTTGCTAAAAGAGCTTGGCCAACCGTATTATTAACTTTGTGTGCGCCCGTGTGATTAAGGTCTTCACGCTTGAGGTATATTTTAGCCCCACCGATTTGTTTTGTTAGTCTTTCTGCATAATAGATTGGGCTTGGTCTACCAACGAAATGTTTTAAATCATTATGAAACTCAAGAAGAAAATCGGGGTCATTTTTATACTTTTCATACATATCCCTTAATTCATCTAAAGCTTCAATTAAAGTTTCCGCGACAAAAGTGCCTCCAAATTGACCAAAATGTCCAAAATTATCAGGTAAATCATACGGTTGCATTATTAACTCCTAAAATAAACTCTTTCATTAAATTATAATCTTTTTTTCCCTTCTCGACTTCAACACCTCCACTTACATCCACCCCGTAAGGATTAATTTTATCAATTAATTCTCCGACATTGTTATTATTGAGGCCACCAGCCACAATTAATTGGCAAGGTAAGTCTTTTGGAATGGTATCCCAGTCAAACTTTAAACCTGTCCCACCTTTGAGGGATTTAGAATATGTATCAAGCAATATGGCTGAAGCAGATTTATACTTACTACAGCATTCTAACAAATTAATATCATCTCTCATTAAAATAGATTTAATATAAGGTACTCCAAATTGATTGCAGAAATCTTCAGACTCATTTCCATGAAATTGTAAGCAATTAATTCTTGAAATATTTATTGCTTCATTAACTTGATCCACACTCGCATCTACGAATAAACCAACTCTAGTTACAAAGGGGCCTAAATTCTTACATAAATTAAATACATCTTTTGGATTAACATATCTCGGACTATCTATATAGAAGACAAAACCTAATGCATCAGCACCTAAATTTTCAGCAGCTAAAGCATCTTTATCATTGGTAATGCCACAAATTTTTATTTTTGTTTTCATAACTTCTAAATCTTAAATATATTTAATTGATTATTATGAGCAGGTAAATTAAAAGATTCATCATACTCGATATTAGCAAGATATAAACCATTTGGAGAAAAAGTGGCAGGGACTAAATGTCGATTTTTTTTTTCGAATAGTTCTTCAATATAATCTAAATTCATTTCACCCCTACCTACTTTAATAATTGTAGCCATCATATTTCTTATCTGGTGATGAAGAAAGCCATCCCCAATAAAGGTAAATAAAAAGAAAGAATTAAATTTTTCAACTTTCACAGTCCTTATGGTTCTAATTGGCGACTTAGCTTGGCATTCTGAAGATCTAAATGCTTCAAAATTATGCTCACCCAAAAATTTATTAGCTGCTGAAAGCAAAAGATCATAATTTAAGTCATAAAATGTCCACCCACATCGTCCACTCCAAACAGCAGAAGCAATTGGCTGACTCAGTAAAAGGTATTGATATTCTCGTGATTTAGCAGAATATCTTGCATGGAATTTATCAGAGACAATAGCTGCCCATTTAATTCTAATTGACTCTGGAAGATGAGCATTTAAACCTTTTACCCATGAATTCATAGGTCTAATTATATCAACATCAAAATGAATAATTTGATTTAATGCATGGACACCTGCGTCTGTTCTGCCGGCTGCAGTTAATGAGATTTTTTTATTTGTTAAACTAAATAAAGCTTTTTCAATTTCGCCTTGAATAGTATTAACATTTATTTGCTTCTGCCACCCCGAAAAGCTGCTACCAATAAACTCAACTGATGCAGCAACTCTCATATAAATTTAAAATATGTAATTAGAATAATAATTGAAAAGAAAATAACTGCCATAAATAAGTCTTCATAGGTTGGCTCTATCTTCTGAATACTATGCACTCTTTTAAATCTATGATGGTTTACATCTTGATTAATTAAATCAACAAGGCTTGAGAACTTAAAAGAATAATTTTTATAATAATCTAAATAAGTTAAGGTCAAAAAAAGGCGCACAGTCAGTCGATCTATATCCAAATTAAAGTATTTTAAAGGATAGGCAAACTTAATAATAAAGGCAACTAATGAATCCTTGGAGACAAACCTCATCAATAAAAAAATAGTCATAAAAGTGTTTAACAATCTAAGTAAATTATTACTTCCTAAGAAAATACCTTCTTCAGTTACCGATAAAAAATAATAAAAATATAAAACTTTCCCGGGAGTTGCTAGCGCATATATAAGGAATAAAGTGAATAAGAAAAATTTAATTTTATTAAGAAAAGCTAGGAATGGTATTTCTTTTACTTTGAATAAAATAAAAAAAATTGTTGTTACTAAAAAATTAATTTGAATAGTAAAAAAATTTACAACTATTAGAAATAGTATTGCAGTTATTAAAAAAAATGAATCACGCATACAAAATTATGGCTTATCTTCTTCTTTACTTGAACTACCTCTTTCTTTATATGGCTGAGTCTCTGCAGATACATCATTGTTCGTATTTTCATCCACATCAGATGAATTAACAAAATCTCTTCCAGATTGTAAGCTTGATAAAATATCAAGATCTTCTTCTTTATTAGGATTTGAATTAACATGAAGGTCACTATTAAAATTTTGCTTAGCCTTTCTTCTTCTGGACAAAGTTACTAGTAAACCAATAAGAGATACTAAAAGTCCTACCAAAAGGAACATATGTAGTGTGGAGAGTTCACTTTTCTTTTCTTCATCTTTAATAACAACCTCATTAATTACGTCATCTTTTGGGTCAGTAATTGAAGATTTAAAAGTCTCAGGTTGATCTAGTTTAGGTTCCCTCACTTCTTTTTGTTTTAAATTTTCTGGAATTACTTCAGGTTGTTTTACTTCAGGTTGTTTTACTTCAGGTTGTTTTACTTCAGGTTGTTTTACTTCAGGTTGTTTTACTTTAGGTTGTTTAGTTTTTTCCAAGAGCTTTTTAGTTTCAGCTAACTCCTGCTCTAATAACTTAATTTTATTGTCATCAAGTTTCTTAGAAGTATTTATTTTTTTTGGAACGGGTTTTTTGTTTAATAGTTTCCATTCTTTATTTTGCTCTCTAAGAATCTTTCTAGCATCGAAATGAGACAAACTATCAAAATATTTTTCTAGTGGTAACTTGAGATTTTGGCCAACTAAAAGTCCATTTACATTATTTTTAGCAAAGGCCTTAGGATTGCTTTGAAATATTGCGATAACCATTTGCTCAACAGTTACTTTTGAAGATTTATTATTTCTTGCTATTTGATACAAGGTTTGTCCAGCTTTTGATTTAACATTCTTTCTTTTAACTGCCTTAGGAGCTGGCTCTTTAACTGCCTTAGGAGCTGGCTCTTTAACTGCCTTAGGAGCTGGCTCTTTAACTGCTTTAGGAGCTGGCTTCGACTCTTCTTTTTTTATTTTCTGTCCAGGAGGAGGAGGATCGAGCAATACAGTATATTCTGCATAATTACGACCCTTTGGACTATCTATCTGGATTAATAAGTCAATAAATGGATCTTTAACAAGCAAATTTGATGATAAAAGAAGCACTGCACCTTTAGGTGTTTTCTTGATGGACATTTTAATATCGCCATGAATATCAAATCTATCAATTGATCGAGAAATATATGCCTCTTGACTTGCCACTGATGGCCTCAAATCATCTACCGTTTCATCACTAGATAAAGTTAGTTTAATACTAGCATTTAGCTTTTGGTCTTGAGTTGAATTTACTTTAATATCACCAAGCTGAATGGCAAATAGTTGTTGTGAAAAAATAATAAAAGAACAAAACAACACTATATTTTTAATATTTATTTGCATTCTATTTTTTATACCCTATTTATTTACAAGAATTTTTAGCATACGTCTAATTGGTTCCGCCGCGCCCCAAAGCAACTGATCCCCAACAGTAAAAATGGAAATATAATTATCTCCTAAGTTAAGTTTTTTAACCCTTCCTACTGCAATGTCAAGTTTACCTGAAACAGCCGCCGGACTTAACTCTTTCAATGATAAATCTTTAACATTTGGAATTAGTTTTACCCATGAATTTCCAGAAGATATTAAATCATTAACTCTTTCGAGAGATAAATTTTTATTTAATTTAATAGTCAATGCCTGGCTATGTGACCTCATTACTCCAGTTCGAACACATATTCCATCAACGTTAATTGATTTTAATTCAGGTCCTAAAATTTTATTCGTTTCAGTACTTCCCTTCCACTCTTCTCGACTTTGTCCATCTCCCAAGTCATCATCAATCCAGGGGATAAGGCTTCCTGCCAGAGGAACTTTAAAATAATTGGTACTTAAATTATTAGAGTTTATTGTGCTCTGAACTTCTTTGTCTAAATCTAGAATATTAATATTTTTTTTATTTAATTTACCCTCTACAGAACTATGGATTTGACCCATCTGTTGAAGCAACTCTCTCATATTTTCTGCTCCTGCACCACTGGCTGCTTGATAAGTCATTGATGAGACCCACTCAACCACTTCATTGGTAACCAACCCTTGTATTGCTAAAAGCATAAGTGAAACAGTACAATTACCTCCAACCCAATTTTTAACTCCTTTATCAAAAGCTTCTTCAATAGATTTATAATTAATTGGATCCAATACAATTACAGCATCATCATTCATCCTTAATTCTGATGCAGCATCAATCCAATGACCATTCCACCCACTTTCCCTCAAGGGCTTTAGTATTTTTTTTGTATAATCACTACCCTGGCAAGATAATAGTATATCCATTTTTAATAAGGCATTGATATCAAAAGCATCTATGAGTGTAGAATCTTTTGCGTATTCTTTTGGACAGGTTTGCCCTGCTTGTGATGTAGAAAAAAAATATGATTCAATATCTTTATAATCTGATTCTTCTTCAATTCTTTGCATGAGAACTGATCCAACCATACCTCTCCAACCTATTAATCCAACTTTTTTCATATTAAACCATTAGCCTTTCAATAACTTTATCGCCCATCTCTTCACACCCAATAAGATTGGTGCCCTTAGAAAATATATCTTCTGTTCTAAAACCATCATTTAAAGTCTTTTTGACTGCATTTTCAATTAAATTAAACTTTTCTTCATCATTAAATGTGTATTTAAACATCATTGCCAAAGATAAAATTGTAGCCAATGGATTTGCTTTATCTAGTCCAGCTATATCAGGAGCTGAGCCGTGGCTAGGTTCATACATACCTTTATTGTTTGCATCTAAAGATGCAGACGGAAGCATTCCAATAGAACCTGTTAACATTGAGGCTTCATCGGATAATATATCACCAAAAATATTCCCTGTAACAATAACATCGAACTGTTTTGGTTCTTTAACTAATTGCATTGCTGCGTTATCTACGTACATGTGAGACAACTCAACTTCTGGATAATCCTTCCCAACCTGAATCACAATTTCCCTCCATAACTCTGTTGTTTCTAAAACGTTTGCCTTGTCAACGGAACATAATTTTTTTGATCTTTTTAATGCAGTCTTAAATGCAACGTTAGCAATTCTTATAATTTCAGGTTCAGAATATCGCATTGTATTAATTCCCTCTCGTTCATTCTGATTATTTACACCAATCCCTCTAGGTTCTCCAAAATAAATATCGCCCGTCAACTCTCTTATAATCATAATATCTAAATCAGATACAAACTCAGCTTTTAAACTTGAGGCATGAATTAACTCAGAAAACATGATAGCGGGTCTTAAGTTTGCAAATAAATTTAAGGATTGTCTGATTCGAAGTAAACCTCTTTCCGGACGCATATCTCTAGGTAATTTATCATACTTCCAGTCACCGACAGCGCCAAGTAAAACCGCATCTGACTGTAAAGCTAAATCAAGCGTGGTTTTGGGTAATGGATCTTGAAATTCTTCATAGCCTTTTCCGCCAATCAATCCATAATTAATATTGGATTCTAGACCAAATACCTTTAAAACTTTTACAGCTTGCTTAATAATCTCTGGGCCTATTCCATCTCCGGGTAAAACTGCAATTTTTATTTTATTTTTAACCACTTTTATCCACCTTTTAACCATGGAAATTTTTCATGATATTTTTTTTCAAAATTTTTAATATCAGTTTTATTTTTCAAAGTTAATCCAATATCATCCAACCCATCCATTAGACAAGATTTTTTAAAATTATCTATTTCAAAAGACTCTTTAAGGGGTTCTTCTAAAACACTCACTTTCTCAGGACTTACATACTCATCATAAATTATTTGTTTTTTCAAATTAATTATTATTTTATATCCATATTCTTTCTCTGTTCTTATAAAAATCTTATCTACAATGCTTTTATTAAGTGTAATTGGAAGGATGCCATTTTTAAAGCAATTGCCATAAAATATATCAGCAAAACTTGGTGCTATTACAACTTTTATTCCAAAATCTAAAAGCGCCCAAGGTGCATGCTCTCTGCTAGACCCGCAACCAAAATTTTCTCTAGCTACTAAAATTGAGCCGTTTTTATACCTAGGAAAATTTAAAACAAAATCAGGGTTAATTTTCCTTTTAGAATTATCTATGCCTGGCTCACCATGATCAAGGTACCGCCATTCATCGAATAAATTAGGGCCAAATCCTGATTTCTTAATAGACTTTAAAAACTGTTTAGGAATAATTGCATCTGTATCAACATTTGCTCTATCTAATGGAATTACAATACCTTTATGTTCAATAAATGGTTTCATTAATTTAGGGACCTTATATCCACAAATTTACCATAAATTGCCGCTGCTGCTGCCATTTGCGGACTAACTAAATGTGTTCTTCCTCCTTGACCTTGTCTACCCTCAAAGTTTCTATTAGATGTAGATGCGCACCTTTCTCCAGGGCCCAATTTGTCTGCATTCATTGCCAGACACATAGAGCAACCTGGCTCACGCCATTCAAAACCTGCATTTGTAAATATTTTATCTAACCCCTCTAATTCTGCCTGGAGCTTTACTAGACCGGAACCTGGAACAACTAATGCTAACTTTATGTTCTTAGCAATTTTTTTTATTCCAACAATATCCGCAGCGGCTCTTAAATCTTCAATTCTTGAGTTAGTACACGAGCCAATAAAAACTTTATCAATAGATATTTCATTAATCGGTGTTTCTGGTTTTAAATTCATATACTTCAATGCTATTTGGTAACTAGAACTTAAAGTTTTATCTTTATAATCAGATGGGTTCGGAATTTTACTTGTAATACTTGAAACCATTTCTGGAGACGTTCCCCATGTAACTTGAGGTTCAATTATACTTCCGTCAATATCAACTTCAGCATCAAATATTGCATCTTTTCCGCTTGTCAGATCCAACCAATCTTTTTTAGCTTTTTTCCATGAATCGCCTTTTGGTGCAAAAGGCTTGTCTTTGATATACTCAATTGTTTTATTATCAACCCCTACAAGACCAACTCTTGATCCTGCTTCAATAGCCATATTACATAGAGTCATTCTTCCTTCCATGGATAGAGAGGTTATTGATGTACCAGCAAATTCAATTGCATGGCCAGTCCCACCTGCAGTTCCAATCTTACCTATTATAGTTAAAGCAATATCTTTCGCAGTTACCCCTTTTTGAAGATCTCCATTTATATTAATTCTCATAGTTTTGAATTTATTAACTATCAAACATTGTGTGGCAAGCACATGTTCAACATCTGAAGTTCCTATTCCCATTGCTATTGCGCCAAACGCACCATGAGTACTGGTATGTGAGTCTCCACAAACTATTGTCATCCCTGGTAATGTTGAGCCCTGCTCGGGACCAATTACATGAACAATGCCTTGACGCTGATCACTCATCTTAAATTGAAGTAAGTTGAATTCTTCACAATTCTTATCAAGAGTCTCAACTTGAATTTTTGATACTGGATCTTCAATTTCTACGGATCTATCTGTGGTAGGAACATTATGATCTGGAACTGCAAGAATAGATTCAGATCTCCAAATTTTCCTATTAGCCAATCGAATTCCTTCAAATGCCTGGGGGCTAGTAACTTCATGGACTAAATGCCTGTCAACATAAAGCAAAAAAGTATCTTTATCTTTTTTTACAACATGCCTTGAAAATAATTTGTCATATAGAGTCTGAGTCATAGAATTAATCTCTAAAATTTCCAAAGTTTAAAGGGAAGTCTTTATGCTTTATTTTTACAAGAGCTATGCCGTCTTGAAGCAGGTCTTTTTTAGCTCCACTAATTCTTACTGAGTCACCCTGAATACTAGCTTGAAGCTTCATCTTTGATTCTTTGATTGTTTTGACAATTTGCTTTGCTAAATCAATATTTATTCCAGATTGGATAATCAAAGATTGCTTAGCTTTATTGCCAGATATTTGCTCAATTTCATTGGAAGAAATCCTTCTTGAACTGTCAGGCTCTTTTTTTTCCATAGCAGGAAATAAGATGTCCTTAATTTGGCTTAATTGAAAGTCTGAGTCCCCATAAATATTAATATTCATCTCTTTCTCTAAAAGCTCAACTTTTGCGCTTGTACCCTTAAAATCATACCTATTATCGATCATTCTGCCTGAAACATCGACTGCATTTTTAATATTTACCATATTGGCATCTGAACTTATATCAAATGAAGGCATAATCTTAATCTCCCTTTTTATTTATTTTTTTGCTTAGCGGCAATCCTCATTCTCAAAGCATTTATCTTAATAAAGCCTTCAGCATCTTTTTGATCATAAGCGCCTTTATCATCCTCAAATGTTGCAATATTTGTATCGAATAAAGAGTTTTCACTGTCTCTACCCATAATTACTATATTACCTTTAAATAAACTTATTTTAACCCATCCACTGACGTTGGATTGGGTACTATCAATTAAAGATTGAAGAGCATGTCTTTCAGGCGACCACCAAAATCCATTGTATATAACTGAAGCATATTTCGGCATTAATTCGTCTTTTAAATGAGCCTCTTCTCTATCAAGAGTTAAAGATTCAATTGCCCTATGTGCTTTTAATAATATCGCCCCTCCTGGGGTCTCATAACAACCTCGTGATTTCATACCAACAAATCTATTTTCAACTAAATCTAACCTTCCAATTCCATGCTTTCCTCCGACCAAATTTAATTGATGAAGAAGTTCATGTGGTTTTAACAATTTTCCATCGATACTAACTGGATCACCACCTTTAAAAGCAATCGTTATCGCCTCAGCTTCATCAGGCGTATCTTTAATACTTTTTGTCCATCTCCACATTGCTTCATCTGGAGAAACAGCTGGATCCTCTAAATCCCTGCCTTCGTATGAAATATGCAAAAGATTTGCATCCATACTATATGGGCTACCCCCATCTTTATGCTTCATATCAACGGCTATATTATTTTTTTCAGCAAATTTAATTAGTTTTTCCCTACTAAGTAAATCCCACTCCCTCCAAGGTGCAATAATTTTAATATCTGGATTAAGAGCATAAGCTCCAAGCTCAAATCTCACTTGATCATTGCCTTTACCTGTTGAACCATGAGAAATTGCGTTACTTTGAGTTTCTTTGGCAATTTCAATTAGTTTTTTAGCAATTAAGGGTCTCGCAATTGAGGTTCCTAATAAGTACTCACCTTCGTAAACAGTGTTAGCTCTGAACATTGGAAAAACATAGTCTCTAACAAATTCTTCCCTAAGATCTTCAATAAAAATTTCATTAACCCCTGCAGATTTTGCTTTTTCTCTAGCCAGCTCTATCTCTTCTCCCTGGCCTAGATCAGCAGTAAATGTAACAACCTCGCAGTTATACTCCTGTTGAAGCCATTTTAAGATTACTGATGTATCAAGACCCCCAGAGTATGCTAAAACAATTTTTTTTACATTACTTATCATTGAATTTTCCTAATAATAGATATTCTAAAAGTGCTTTTTGCACATGCATTCTATTCTCAGCTTCATCCCATACTACACTTTGTTCGCCATCAATCACATCACTAGATACTTCTTCACCCCTATGAGCTGGGAGACAATGCATAAATAAGGCATCTTTATTGGCAGCTGCCATTACTTCAGAGCTAACCTGCCAATTACTAAAATTTTTCTTTCTGTCTTCAGTCTCTTCTTCGTGACCCATACTGGTAAAAACATCAGTAGTAACAATATCAGCATCTTTAGCTGCATCCAAGGGGTCTTCAAATTCATTAAAATACCTATTGTTTAGTAGGGCAAGTCTTTTTGGCTTAATTTGATAGCCTTTTGGAGATGATATGTGAATATTAAAGTCAAGAAGTTCTGCAGCCTGAAGCCATGTATTACACATATTATTAGAATCTCCAATCCATGCAACTGTCTTTCCTTCAATGGATCCCCTTTTTTCAATATACGTAAATATATCTGCCAAAATTTGACAAGGGTGATATTCATTCGTTAACCCATTAATGACTGGAACACTTGAATTTTTAGCAAATCTTTCTACAACATCTTGCTCAAAAGTTCTTATCATTACCACATCACACATTCTGGAGATAACTTTAGAGGCATCTTCGACCGACTCTCCTCTACCAAGTTGTGAGTCTTTTGTATTAAGATATATTGCGGAGCCTCCAAGTTGCTGCATTCCACCCTCAAAAGATAACCTTGTTCTTGTACTTGCTTGCTCAAAAATCATAACAAGAGTTCTGTCTTCTAGTGGCCAATATTTTCTATAGGCTTTGTATTCAGACTTAATCCAAGCAGCCCTTATTAAAATACTTTGGATTTCATCAGAAGTTAAGTCATTAAACTTTAAAAAATGTTTTATTTTATTCATAAGTTTTTAAAAAAATCTCAATTACATTAATCAATCTTTCACATAAAACTTTCGTTTCCGTTTCATTAATAGTTAGTGAAGGAAGAAGTCTTATTACATTTTCTGAGGTTACATTAATTAAAAGTTTTTTCTCTAATGCAATATTCACAACTTCACTGCAAGGTAAACTTAATTCAATACCAATCATTAGTCCCAAAGATCTAATTGAGACAACATGCTTATTATTTTTAAATTTTTCTGTTAAAAGTTTAGTTATTAAGAGTCCCTGATTTGCAGCATTTTTAACTAAAGATTTTTCTTCAATAATATTTAAAGTAGTAATACCTGCAGAACAAGCTAATGGATTGCCTCCAAATGTAGATCCATGCTTTCCTGGTTGCATAAGTTGAGTTGCAGTCTTATTTGCAATACAAGCACCAATTGGAATACCTGACCCAAGACCTTTAGCTAATGTCATTACATCAGGTTTAATTGATGAATGTTGATGAGCAAACCACTTTCCTGTTCTACCAATTCCACACTGAACCTCATCAAAGATTAATAACCAATTATTTTCATCACAAATTTTTCTTAATTTTTTTAAATATTGCTCAAATTCTTTTGGTACATTTATTCCACCTTCACCCTGGATTGGCTCAACAAAAATTGCAGATACTTTATTCTTTTTACTAGCAATAATACTTATCGCCTCAACGTCATCAAAAGGAACTCTTATGAAGCCAGATACTAGGGGCTCAAAACCTGCCTGATAATTTCTTCCGGCAGACGCTGATAGAGTTCCCATTGTTCTTCCATGAAAACCACCTTCCATAACTATGATATTAGAGTTGTCTATATTTAACTTATTGGCATGGAGTCTAGCCATTTTAATTGCCGCCTCATTTGCCTCACAACCTGAATTACAAAAAAATACAGAAGAAAGTTTTGAAAATTTAACTAATTTTTCTGCGAGTAAAGACTGCTCCTCGATATTGTAATAGTTGGACACATGTATTAATTTAGATACTTGAGTAGTTATTGCTTTAATTAAACCCGGGTGATTGTGCCCCAATGTATTAACCGCAATGCCAGACAATGCATCTAAATATTTATTACCATTTTTGTCAAACAACCAAATACCCTCCCCTTTTTCAAAAGATATAGGGAGTCTTTTATATGTTTCCATTAAATAATTAATCTGTTCAGTCATTAATTTTCCATAATACAAACAAAAAAGGCGACTTAAAGTCGCCTTTGCATCCTTTAATTATTATTATAAACCAAGCAGCGCTCGATGAGACCATCCATTTGTCATTAAAAGTAACATTGGGATTGAAAGCAATGTATTTGTTCTTGAAGCTAAAAGAGCTACTTTTCTTGCGGTAACTTTTTCTTCATCAGATGCTTTTTTAATACCAAGAATTTTTTGCTGGTTAGGCCAAATTAATCCCCACACATTAAAAAGCATTATTGTTCCCATCCACGATCCAATACCAATTGCCTCATATCCTGGTTTCAATAAGAATGTATCTGTAAAGCTTGAGCCAAGCAAAGCTGCACCTGCAAGCCAAGTTGCTAAAGCTGCCCACCTAAACCATAAAAGAGCTAGAGGAGCGACATGCTTGGTTATACCTCCAGCAGTACCGTCCTCTGCAGCTTGCTTTAATGCAGGCACTTGAACAAAATTAAAATAATAAAGTAAACCAATCCAAACAATACCAGCTATTACATGGAAGAACCTCATAAACCCTATATAAATAGCAGTACCGTCACCAAGGAAACCGGTCGTGCCAAGCTCATTCCAATCTAAAATTATAAGTGAAATTATTGATAAAGCTATACCGGATATTATAGTACCTTTAATTGTAAGTAATGGGTTTTTCATAAATGAAACTCCTAGTGGTAACATAGGTGCAGAGTATTACATTTCGGCTAATTTAGCAAGTTTATAACCATCGTATAATATCGAACTTCCTAATTTTATAAAGGCGCTAATTTCATATTATGTTTTTGACTCATAAGGGTGTTTTATGGATGATTATTGCAACTAGTTTTTTTGCAATAATGGGTACTTTTGTAAAAATTGGTTCTGAATTCTTTTCCGAAACAGAATTAGTATTTTATCGCTCTGCGATAAGCCTCATCTTAGTTTTGATGCTTATCATGAAAAACAAAGTATCTATAAAAACAAACTACATTCGATTACATTTTTTAAGATCCATCACTGGCTTTTTATCCCTACTTGCTTTTTTTTATGCTATCAGCAAACTACCACTAAGCTCTGCAATCTCCCTTAATTATACATCGCCTTTATTTCTAGGTCTGCTTCTTACAATTATCTTAAAGCGCAAATTAAACAAATTTTTATTTATTATTATTTGTGTTGGGTTTTTTGGGACTTTTTTACTTCTGAAGCCAACATTTATAGATCAGAATTATTTTGCTGGATTTATGGGACTTGCTTCTGGATTTGGGGCAGCTTTTGCTTATCTTTACATAACCCAGTTAGGTCAACTTAAGGAGCCTGATATTAGAACAGTATTTTACTTTACAGGATTTTCAACAATTGGTTCAGGTGCCATGCTTATTTTTGAAGATATCAGCATCCCTAATTTTAGCCAAATTTGTATATTAATTGGTCTAGGCTTAAGTGCAACAATTGCTCAAATCGCCTTAACTAAGGCCTATAGAGTAGGAAATACTTTAGGAAATGCAGGACTTTCTTATCTAACTGTTATTTTTTCAACTCTCATTGGATTAATATATTTTAAAGAGTACTTAGACTTTCAAAGTATTGTAGGTATATGCTTAATAATCTTAAGCGGAGTATTTGCTTCAAAAAGATAAATTAGGCTTCCATTAAACCACATCTAATAGCTATCAATGCGATCTCTGCAGAATTATTTGCATTTAACTTTTGTTTAATATTATATAAATGAGTTCCTACTGTTCTGGGACTAAGGCACATAGTGTCGGCAATATCGTTTGTACTCTTCCCTTTTGCTAGAGCAATAAAAACCTCGAATTCTCTGTCTGATAAAATCTCAACAGGATTATTTTCCCCTGAAAGTTGAGTAATAGCCATCTGTTGAGCAACTGCTGGTTCAAGGTATTTTTTTCCGGTATAAACTGACCTAATTGCTTTAATTAACTCTTCAGCAGCAGTTCTTTTTGTTAGATACCCTAGAGCACCTGCACCTAGGACTCTCTTGGGATGAACAGTATCTTCATGCGCAGATAATACTAAAATTTTTGATTTTTTATCATTAGCCTGAATTCTTTCAATTGCCTCAAGACCACCAATTCCAGGCATTGTTATATCCATAATAACCACATCCGGATGCAGCTCCTTAAAAGCTTTTATTCCTAACTCACCAGATTCGGCCTCACCTATAACTTCCATGTCAGACTCTGCTTCAATTAACATTTTAAAACCCATTCTTACAACTGAATGATCATCAACAAGCAAAATTTTAATATTATTCATTTATCTACCCTAATTTGGTTATGATGATTATATCCATATGTTTCAATTAGCGCCCTAATGATTACTATTAGATTTATGCTTTTTTTTTAAAAAGCATAAATGCAGTAAGTTAAGTTAATTCTTCTAGCCTAAAGGGATTTCGACCATTAAACTTGTTCCTTTTTTCTTTAAAGACTTTAAGGAAAAAGTCCCATTTAAGTAATTGACCCTTTCTTTGATACCAACTATCCCAAATTGCTTTGTTTTACTTAAGATATCTGTATCAAA
>MDSY01078600.1_pt1 | contig 27163 bp, 17 predicted proteins | sample 811131 | NCBI WGS metagenome assembly MDSY01 (sample SAMN05326643, study PRJNA326480) | marine metagenome | isolation source: seawater | place: Atlantic Ocean: South West | collected 2010
CGGTGGGGGGGGAGACGCAGACCTGGCGCCGAGCGGAATGGCGGACAGCGCGAGTTCGACGCAAGCGTTGTTGGGCGCGGAGACCAACGGCACAGATCATTTAAGCGCGTCGACAACGGACCTGGAGAAAAAGCAAAGGCCCGTCGATTGTTGGCGCGGTGTGGGTCTCGTACTTCTCGGGCTCGTTATTGCTGTTTCGAACGTGTACGTGCTGTTCTTCAACAAGGTCGACGAGGACGTGACGGGGGAGGACCCGACGGGGCCGACGACGAATCAAACGTGGACGTGAAGGGTTTATTCTTTTATTAGAAACGTAATAGGTATCATTACAAGTAGTCACCTTCTCTTCCTTTCCATCTTTTTTTTCTCACCCCCGCGCACGTTTCCCCGCACGCGCTTCCTCTCCCGCGGGCAAGCACAGCAGCGCGGAGTGCTGTCCCCCGAACGAGAGCATCGTGACTTTGTCTGTTCCCATGTTTTTCGTGGCTTTGATTTTCTCCGGCGTCACGGCGTCCGATTCGTCGTCGCCTCTTCCGAGCTGCCCCATCGATCCGTACCCCCAGACGTACGCGTCGCCTGATTCAGTGACCGCGCCGCTGTTGCTGTTCCCCGCGAACACTTTAGTCGCACATCCAGAGACCCCCACAACGTGGTTCAGCTCGCTGTGCGGCTCGTCGTCCGAAGGATCGATGGTTGATACGCCGAGCCGACCGTACGCGGGCCGTCCGAAGGAAAAAACGTCACCGTCCACGGACAGCAAAACCGTGTGCGCCTCGCCTCCGTCGCCTGCGATGAACTTCCGTCCCGAGAGCTCGTTCACGAGCTTCGGGAAGTACGTCAAGTTCGAGGAACCGGGTTTGGTTGAGTCGTACGGAATACTAAGCTGGCCGTAGGAATTCAAACCCCAGCCGAAAACCTCGCTTTTCGATCCGTCCGGACTGGCAGCGATGCCGAACGAGTGGTAGCTCCCGGCGAAAATGCTTGTCACGTTCGTGACGTTGGGAACCTTCCCCGGGTTCAGTAGCTTGGTTTTCGCGGGAAGGTCACGTTTTGAAATGTTCTCCGCATCCGCTTCGGGAAGCCGCCCAAGGCGCCCTTTCTCGCCGCAGCCCCACGAGTACACATCGCCTTGTTTCGTCAAAGCCAACACGTGGTCGGTGCCGCTCGCCACCGATACCGTGCGCGCGGCGTCGCAGTCGGGGACGTACCGCGTCGTGGGTGTGCGGCAGATCTGCTCGCCGTCGGGGGTGAACGCGTACAGCCCAGACGAGGTGCGAAACGTTCCCCAGGCCACGATTGAGCCCTCGGAGGTGACCACGGCGACGTGCGAGTCCCCGGTGCTGAGATCCACCGCCGTCGCGGAGTTGGGAAGCGCCACCAACGCAGGTTTCGATTCCGAACCCTCCACATCTTTGTTCGCCTTCCTTCCAAGCACACCTTCGTCGTTGACGCCCCAGGAGCACACCAGGCCCCCTTGTATGATCGCGAGCGTGTGCATCCCGCCGCACGCGATTTTCAAAATGGGCAACCCGGACGGCACCGTGTTCAGCAACCGCGGCCGAGGGAGCTCGAAGACGTCGTCGCCCAGCCCAAGCTGCCCGGCGTCGCCCGTGCCGAAAACGAAACACCGCCCTTGCTTCTCCTCCGCGCCAGCGACTAACGCAACCTCAGACGAGGAGCTTGACAGCTTGTCCAGGACGTCCTTGAATAAAGTCTAGAGTTTTGAGAAGGGGAGATGGAAAGTTAGAATCGAAACAACGGTGATTTTGGCTTCTTGGACCTGCCGAAAAGTTTGGGTTTTCGTTCCCCCTCTCGAGGGGCACATGGGAACGACCGCACGGCAATGTGTTACGATGGAAAGGGAGTAATAGGCTCTGTGACGTACCCTGATTCGCCGTGCGTACGTCTTGTACTTCTCCGCTTCTTTTTCGTGCCAGCAATACGGGTTCTCCGCGATCTTTCGCGTCAAATCTTTGAGGTACTCGGTGTTGAGATGTTTCACGTGCGCCAGCGCGGTCTTGACCCGCTCGGAGCTGGGTTCAGCGGATTCGGGGGGGAAACCGAACACACCGGTACCCGAACCGACTTCATCACGACCGCGTTTTACCATGGTTGTCTCGGGGTATGGTGGGTGCGCCGACGGATCTGAATTGTTTTGGCCATCCGGGCTGTTTTTTTGCTGATTTTTGGACCCGTTCGCGCCAACTCAACAACATGACATGCACAACGGCGGGCGCGTCCTTCGGACAAGCCCCCCGTCATGACCCCCCCCCCGCCTTCAAATGCGATGATGAAGAAGGTGGCCCCGGTAGCGGCGCTGATTGGCGCCGCTGCGTTGGCTCGAATGCGCCCCACGCCCAACAAAGCCGCGGTGGTCCCCCCGAAGAAGAAGAGAACGGATGCTCCCCAGAAGGCACCCCCTAACTGTAAAAAACGTTTCCCGTGGAGAGTCGTGTGCCTGTCCCTGGGCGCTGCGGCGCTATCGCGGTTCTTCTCCGCGGCGAACCGAGCCGCACGAGCCGCGGCCCGAGTGCCGGTTGCGCCAAAAGTAAAACGCAAACCGCACAAAGTCGTGTTCGGCACCGTGGCTGGCGAGAACCGGGGCTACGATCCGATGGACCCCCCGGTTGAGAAGGTTGACGATTTGTTTTGGCTGCGGGACGATAAGCGAAAGAACCCAGAAGTGTTGCGATACCTCAACGCAGAAAACCATTACACCGAGCAGCACTTAAAGCACGTTGAGCCTTTAACGGATACGCTGTACCACGAAATCATCGGTACCATAAAAGAGAGCGACACTGACTTGCCGTTCCGGTGGGGCGATTACGAATATTTCGTCGTCACAAAAAAAGGGCACGCGTACCCGATTATTTTACGAAAGAAAGTTACGTCGCACTTGGGGTACAAAACTTCTGGGCATTCTCGAGAAGAAATCGTTCTGGACATAAACGACGTCGCGAAGCCGTTGAAATACTGCGGCATAGGGTCGTTCAAGCCCTCGCCGATGCACACGGTGTTGGCGTACAGTGTCGACCCAAAGGGTTATGAAACTTATGAAATTAAGTTCAAGGACTTGACCACCGGCCGGGATCTGGATGACCACTTGCTCCGGACCACGGGGCAAGTCGCCTGGGGCTGTTTCAACGCAGAGGAAGCGAACGCGGTTGAAGAGGAGGGGTACCGTGAGGTGTTTTACAGTACGTACAACGTAGCGCACCGGCCAGACAAGGTGTGGAGGCACGTGTTGGGCACGCCGCAAAGCGAAGACACGTTGGTGTTGTTTGAACCGGACGCGTTGTTCAGCGTAAGTTTCAGACGTTCAAACGACGGCAAGTTCATGTTACTCGGAACCGAATCCACGGAAACCAACGAAATTTCGTTCATCGGCATTGATAACACGATTCGAGGTACGTTGCGAGGCACGGTAGCCTACAACGAACACCCGGAAGTGTTTCAGTTTAGACGAACGGGTCACCGGTACTACCCGGAACACCGGAACGGGCGGTGGTATATTTTAAGCAACCGCCTTGGTAAGTTGAACTTTGATTTGTACCGCACACGGTCGAACACGCAAGACGCGCTTATGTTGATGATGGGTAAAAAAATCGAGCGAGGGGTGGGGAAGGGCGAGGACACGTGGGAATTCGTCCCAGGGCGTGTCGTTCAAAGGGACGGTGACGGTCAATCCACCGACGTCTCGTCCGCGCGGTCGTCGGCGGCGGTTTCCTCGGCGGACGTTTCGGAGGATGAATCAGGTGACCCTCTGCCGGACCCTCCCTGGACCGACCCGGTTATTCCCCCGGCAAAACCGCCTGCCCCCGAGCCTTTCGAAGTAAAGAAACACGGCAAGCGCATGAAACCTCCGGACGCGCAAGGGTTCCCGTATTCGAAAACGCGAACGTTGGAGTCCCTGCGCACGTTTGAGAACTTCTTGGTGTTGGAAGGAAGAGAGGAAGGGTTCTCGCAAGTCTGGGTTTTGGAGCTGGATCAAGATGGCGCGGTCGCGGACCACCACCGAACGGAGTGGCCCACGATAAACTGCTGCGTTTATTTGTCAGCAGCGTCGTCTTCCCTACCCTGCGTCGGAGCCAACCAGAAGTTCGGAACAGACAACGTGTTCATCACGTATTCGTCGCTGAATTGCCCCCCAACTGTTTACCAATACGACATGAAACAAAAAACTTCGGAAATAAAAAAAGTAACCCCCGCGCTCGGGTTCGACGGCGGAAAATACGCCACGAGTCGCATGGAAGTTGTCGTGCGCGACGGTGTAATGGTTCCCATCTCGCTCGTGTGGAAGCCAGGAACGTATAACAGCAGTGACGGTGTCAAAGGTCTTGCGAGTGACTGGATATGGACCGGCACGAGTCCCCCCCCAAATGCACCGCTTCTCCTAACCGGCTACGGCTCGTACGGCATTTCCAACAACCCGAGTTTTTCGCGCGACTTGATACCGTTAATGGACCGAGGCGTCACAGTATGCATCGCGCACGTCCGAGGCGGGGGAGAGATGGGCAGAGAGTGGTACGAAAACAGCGGCAAGTACTTACACAAGAAAAACACATTTCACGATTTCGTCGACGTGGCGCGCGACTTGATTTTGAATAAAAAATTCACCACTCCGGAAAAATTAGCAATCACCGGGCGGTCAGCGGGTGGACTTTTAGTAGGCGCTTCTATCAATTTAGCTCCTGACTTGTTCCGATGTGCGGTCGCCGCGGTGCCGTTCGTGGATGTTATGGTCTCCATGTGCGACAGCTCCATCCCGCTCACCACGGGGGAGTGGGAAGAGTGGGGCAACCCGAACGAGCATAAGTACTACGGATACATGTCCGAGTACTCGCCCATGGAGAACATCCCAAAAAAGAACCTCAAGCCGCATTTCGGACGTAAGCCTGAAGTTTTGATAACCTCCGGGTTACACGACTCGCGAGTGGCGTACTGGGAAGGCGCCAAGTATGCGGCGAGGTTACGCGCGGAAACCTCGCACGGGTCGCGAATTTTGCTGAAGGTGGACATGGCGGCGGGCCACTTCTCCGCGTCAGACAGGTATAAATATTTCAAGGAGCGGTCCTACGAACACGCGTTCGTTTTGGACTCACTTGGGTTATCCGGCGCGAAACCCACGTGGGTCACGAAACGGGAAAAGAGGGGGGAGGAGCCTGCGACCTTGTGGGCGAAAAGACTGGGGAACAGGCTGAAGAGTATTGTTGAGCGCGGCGGCAGGGACTAGTTTTAAAAAAAATGTAAACAAAGAAGCTCGAGATTATTGTTGACTTTTTTCGACCCGTTCAACTCATCACAGTCCACGACGCGCGGTGGGCCCCGTCGGTGGCCACCATGGCGTCGCTTGACATGACCGCCGGCCTGGGCACAACGCTTCGAGGCTCCGAGCTCGACCAGGCGTACGCTGGTTCTAAAAACTCCGTCGGCCAACGCCACGGCCACGGAACGTACCAGTTCCCGAATCAGTTTTACCGCTACGCCGGCGATTTCGTGCATGGAGAGGCGCATGGTACCGGCCGTCTTACCATGGCGGACGGCGGGGACTACGAAGGCGATTTTTCACACGACGAAATCACGGGAAGCGGTGAACGTAAGTGGAATAGCGGGAAGACCTTCGTGGGGACGTTCGAGGATGGAGAGATGCACGGGCAGGGTACGCTGACGTTTCCTGACGGGGCTAAATTCGTTGGCCAGTTTAACCGAAATGCCCGGGAAGGCGTCGGCAAGTTAATCGAGAGCGACGAGCTCTCCGGGTACCAAGGCGAGTGGCTGGGGGATAAAAAACACGGCAAAGGCGTTGAAACGGTTGCGGTGAGATACAATGAACGGTTCGAAGGCACGTTTTTGAAAGGAAAACGTGAGGGACATGGCAAAAGTGTCAACGACGTCGGAGATACGTATGAAGGCGATTGGGCTGAAGGCAAAAAGCACGGAACTGGAAAACTTTTCGACAAAGCGTCCGGAGTGTCGTACGCCGGAGGGTTTCAAAATGACGACCCTACTGAACTTCCCGTTTTGTTGGATACCGACGCAAGAGGCAAGCCTGAAGAGGGGGAAGAGGAAGGGCCTATGGTGGGAACGTTGGAGGCGCCGCTTTCAATTGTCGCGGGTGATGCGCTTTCCGCGAATGGAAACGCGGTCGTTCTGCGCGCTCGACTACCGCCGGTGGTACCCGACCCTGAAGAGTTGAAAGAGCCGAACGACGCGGAGACAACGGAAGCGACTGAAGATGCCCCTGAAGAGGCTGCTGAACTGAGCCCTGAAGAGACATCTGAAGACACTCCTAGTGATAAACCAGTGCAGGGTGCTGTGGCAAAACACGAATCGGGACGCGTGTTCCGGTGCGTTTTAACGGTTGGCACGCCGATGGTGGTGACGGCGGAGACTGTAGACACGAGCGAGTCAGGTGAAGCGCCCTCTGAAACACCTGCGGAAGAAAAAGAAACAGCAAAAGAGTCCGATACACAAGGCATCGACACACCTGTGACGTACGCCTACGGTCCTGAAATCCCTTTAGCTCCGTCAAAATTGAACCCGTTGAGTTTCGACGCGGCGTTTACCGACAGCGGAGCGGCTGATTTGAACCACGTGACGCTTCCGAAAAGTTTAGAGGGAGGCGTGTACACGTTAGTTGTGCGCGACGCCACGCCTGGGTGGTACGGGAACCTCCAGCGGTGTCCTGAGAAATTCGTAGTCATGCAAGTGGACGCGGCGACTGAGGAGCCGGAGGAGGGAGCGGAAGCGGAGTAGAGAGGATGAGGTACGCGTACTCAATAATAAAATAGTCAGATGAAACTCAACTTTACGTAAATAGCTACGTCGAGTCCGCCCGCATGTCTCTCCATATCACCCGTGCCAGCAGTGTTTTCCCCCTTTCCTCCACCGTTCATCTAATTGCTTCAGGATGCATGAAAACAAAGGCTTCCCAAGTTTTTCGTTCACCTCGTTGTGTCGATTGCACAGCCACACCGCTAGGGATTCCCGCGACTGCACCGCGGGTGGCGCTTTTGCCAGGTCCTCGCGAAAATCCTGCGCGCACGGTTTGCAAGGATAAAGCAAGCCAAGCGCGTCGAAGAACCGTTTGGCTTGCACCCTGTGCAACGCGTCTGGCTTGTCGGGGTAATGCGCCGCGATCGTGTGCAGCAACGCCCAGGTTCCCACACCGAGCTCTTCCCGGTCAACGGGACACGGCACGTCGTTGGTTGTGTCATTCGCCGTCGTCGCATCGGCACCAGAGCCTACTCGTTTGTTTTGTTTCGCTTTCGCCGCATCCTTCATCATGGCGAACATATCGCCCTTCACTGAACACGCGGGTTGCTCGCAATCCGCGTCTGCTGTGGGCACACGCGAGCTCGTGGATTCGCCAGTCATCCCCCTACACGTGGTGTGTACCCGCGACCCGCGGAATGGACGAGGGCAGTAGAAGATATCTGGGACTGGACGAGTTTTGCCGAGAAAAATAATTCCACCGACCCGAAAAAGTGCGGGAACAAACGAACGAAGCGTCGGTTGAGTAGCGCACCTTTGCATGCGCGGCGGATTGTGAACGACAGTGACGTATCGAGATCAACCGTTGGCATGACGTATTGAATCTGGAGAGATTGACTCGTTCGGTGTCGCCGATACGACCACGTAGATAGGTCTTAACGAAGCGCTCATTCGTCAAGGGTTTTTCATTTCGATCTAGTTAGAGTTAGGCACGCCTTAAAAAATTCACAGGCAATGACGCACCGTAGGACGTAAACCCCTCCGCTGGACGTGATGTCGGACCCGGGTGCCCCTCCGACGGTTATCGAATTAACTGTGCCGGAACAGGTGCCAGCAACGGCCTTGGTCCACGCCCCGCCCCTCGAGACACACCCAACGCACCCGCCCCCCGTGGTTGGTCAAAAGCGCACCGAGGTCAGTGAAATCATCGCAAACGTGAATTCTGAATTGGGGAGGCAAGCGAGCGCGCTGTCAAAAACGCTCGCTGCGATGGACACCGCCGCGGCGATTGCGCAACACAACAGCAGTGTGGATGCAATGAAAGTTTCTGGACACAAACAGGAAGCTGTCACCCACCACGTCACCACGCCAAACCCGGACACACCGCCTGAGAAGGAAACAAAAGAGACCGACGATGAGATTGTCGGAATAAGGGTTTCTGAAAATGGCTCGGAAGACGGCAAAAAAGCGATTAAACGAAGAGGGTTACCGGATGACGTGATACATAATACGACTTCTACGACCTTCCAACAAATTCGCAATCGTACTGCCAATGACGCGAGTACATCCGCCGCTGCGTATGAGCAATTACCCACAACTGTCTCCGGCCGCGGTATGCGCCAAAAGAAACGCCGGCTAATGCCGGATGGGTCGCTCGCGCTCGAGCCGTGGGAAATCGCTGAGAAGGCTAAGAACACCACGGTTGTTGTTGCCCTTAACCCTAAAAACCCTAAACCTAAAGCTAAAGTGGTTCCAAAAGCGCCTCAGATACGTACTGAAAAGCGGGTGGTCACCCCCATCCCGGTGTCAACGCAAATGGGCCCTGCCATTACGTTTTCCAAACAACATGCAGAAAACATAACGGAGCCGCCCGTCCTGGCGTTTGACCGGATCCCTACGGAGGGGGATTTTCAAAATGCGCTTACGTATTTCCTGACGTTACAGAACAACGGCCGACCTCCTAAATCCCCGATTTTCAACAAAGCCCCGGTTGACCTGTACGTCATTTTTCGCGAAGTGCAAACGCACGGGGGGTACGACGCGGTGTGTTTACACAAAAAGTGGAAAAAAGTAGCCGGCGCCCTCGGGCGGGATTTGACCACCGCGACGTCAGCCGGGCACTCCATGCGTAACATCTACGAAAAGTTCCTTTTGGATTTCGGAAACACGTTTTTGTCTCTGAAACAGGGCCTGAAACAGGGGGTTGAGGAGGAGGCGGTCCGGGAACGAGCGGAACGGTCGCTACAGAAGACCAAGTCTAACTCCGTACCTGGAGGTGAGACTAACTACTCCGGCGACAGCAACGAGGACGTGGACAACGACGCGACTCTGGAAAAGTTGCGCCTCGCTTTAAGGTTCCAGAAAGCGGACCTTGAAAGACGGTTACAAGAACAGGAGCGCAGCGATTTCTTTTCATCCCGAAATACCGGTAGAAAGGATGATTCGTTCCATGGTGCCTGGATATCCTTCGAGGCTGAGAATCCGTTGTTCGACTCATCGCGCGCATACTTCGCGCGAGAACTGCCTGACCTTGAGCTTAAAAAGCCTCGCTGGGCGGAGTGTCGGTTGTGCCGCGGGTGGAGAGACTTGGGCGACCCTAATGGCAATGCAAGGAAAGCGAAAACAGTGCAGCGACAACTGCCGCGCAGCGAAAGGACACGGGCGCGCATGGAACTTGACGGGAAGCGAAGTGTAAATCACTCAGGTGCAAATATCATGTTGAACGACAAGCGCGGGTACCGTCCGGGCGCGCGGTTGGGGCCGGCGGGTGCTGCCGCGAACTTTCCCGGGTTCGTGCACGCCGAGGAGTGGGTGTTCCGGAAAGCCACCACGGAGGATTTGAAGGATGCGGCGAGGCTGGCGGCGACAGAGCAACCTTCAGTTCCCATTGATGGTCAAGGTGGGTCACAGTTACCTGGCTCGCCAAACGCCGTGGACGCGTTGGCCGCAGCGGCGACTGCGATTGTCACGGAGACGGCGATCAAAACGCACGCCCGAAAACCCTCCAAATTTCGGGACACGACTGGTACGCTGGAAGCCATGGCGTCTGCGGCGATGAACACAGGCGTCCCAGAGGAGGATCGTTCAATGTTCGCAACGGAAGAGGCCAAGAAAGGGATGCACGACGCGTTTCACGCCGTCGTCACAGCGGTGGTCAACGCCTTTGCGGAAACGAGGGTGACCATTGAGGAAACGGAAGAAGGCGTGAAGGCTGTGGAGAAGGACGACTCCACGGTCCAGGCGAAGGAATCGGCAAAGGTGTCTGACGAAGAGACTATACCTCTCGACGTTACACCTGTTAAAACCCCTACCGACGAGAAGGTTGACGTGGCGGCTGAAGCGGACGCGGAGACGCAGCGGGTGATGGCGTCGCTGAACCCTCAACGCGTCGCGGTTGTGAAAACCAATGTGAACGTCGTGTCTTCTTCCGATGCGATTGAACCTCCTGTACCTATTGAGAGTGAACTCGGCGACGAAGAATACAAACCGGATGAGCGCGTTCTCAAGCCGACGCAAGCTGAAGTTTCCGAACTTCTTAAGAAGAAAGAGGACGCGGCTTTGGAGCAGGCGAGGAAAGCGAACGAGCTTGAAAAACAGGCGCTCGCCAACGGCGCATCGGATGAAGAGCGTCGTTTGATACAGCTGGAACCGGTTGTGAAGAAACAGCCTGAACCGGTGGTTTCTACTGACCCGCCAAACCTTCAAAACCGGCGAAATGCTCAGAAGCCAACGCTCAAGTTCGTAATCAAGAAGCCTGTTTCTTTTTCGTTAGGAAAGAAACAGAACTCTCCTGTGGTTACAGTAGACGACGCGGAGACAAAAGATGCATCGGAACCTACGAGTCGCTTTCAAGAACCCAAACTCGAAATCAGCGTTCCTGCCGCGACAAATCACGGTGACCCCGCTTGTCCTGAAGAGCTGTGCGCGTGCGTACCAAGAGTCCCTGAAGGGTGGCAGCGATGGGAAGCTTTACGCAAGAAGCCAAACCCCAATGGCACGTGGGCTGCGGATTGCTACTACCGCACGCCCGCCGGTCCGGAGGGAAAGTGGAAGACGTTCATTCTGCGTTCCGAGGAGGAGATTTGCCAATTCCTGAAAGCCGACTCGGTTCAGTTCGACTCGGTGTTCAACGGCCTTACGATGGACTTTTTCAACTGTAAGCCGTTCACGCGGAAAATGGTCAACACCGCACGGGTTGTTGGGGCTGATCCGTTCCAACCTGGGGGGGCGGTGACGCAAAAGTGGAGAGCAGAGATGGTGGCGCCGATGGAGGTTGGGGATCAAAAAATAAATGACAAAAACGAACCTGAAACAACCGTCGTGCCGGTACCGCAACCACGCGTCACCGCCAAAACCACACACGACGAATCATCCAGTGACGATGAGATCGAGGAGGACGTCGCCCCTACGGATTCTGACGACGAAAACATCGCAGACGTAGTGGAGGGTCCGCTTTGGTATGATTAACAGTGGTACGACTAATGTGATGAGACGACGAGACGACGACAATAGCAAAACCTGTGTTACAAAAACATCTAGATGATAAAGACAAAACATCTCGACTCATTCAGTAACCCACTCTCCTCTACACTTTATTCGATGTGCCACACGTTGTTCTCGTCCCCCACGTCGCTGTTCTGCTTGAACGCATCGCCATCCCCGTTACCCTGTTTCCACGTCAACCGCAAGTCGTACAACCGCTGATTTTCCTGTTTCCGCTTCAGCTCAAGACGCCCTTTCAACACGGTACCTTCTGACGCGTCGATGCCGGGGTGGATGTAAAACGCCTGTTGCCCCCAGTGCGTCGCGCCGTTCGCATCAGGCGCGGTGGTTAACAAAACCGGATGTTCTGCCGGGTTCGCCGGTGACCCTTTAAAATCAACGTCGAACCACCCGCAAAACGCGCCGACTTTCGAAGGCCCGTTTGGCCCCGGCGCGTCGAGAATTTTCAAATCGAAAGGAACGTCTAAATTCTTCATCTCCTCCAGAGTCACTGTTAACAGGTCGTATTCCTTCAGAAGACACGTGGACCCTAGAACCTGCGACGGATGCACGTCTACCCAGGCTGACGTGTTCATGAAGAACTCGGTTTGTTCCTTCTCAAACGTATCCGTTAGGGATCGCATATCAACGCCGTACGTGTTCAGCGTCTGGTCCGTAAACTCGTCCCAACCCGCACAGCTGTCTTCGAAGTCGTTGTGTTTCTTCTCCGCGGTGTTCGTCCTGATGGGGGCGAGGTACATCTTAGCATGGCTAGGGTACAAGGAGCCGCCTTCTTTTAGCCACCTGTCGCGCGCGACAATCACAGAATCAAACATGGATTCGCGAAGCAGGAAATAACCCATCCATTCGCTGATGATCACGTCAACCTTCTCGGGGAGCTCCACTTCCTCCACCGTTGATTGAAGCACTTCGATGATGTGGTCCAACCCGTTGGCTTTGATTAGCTTTCGGGCATGCGTCGCCATGTACGTCGCCTCCACCGCGTACACCTTCTTGGCGCCGTTCTGCGCCGCCCAGATCGCCAGGATTCCTGAACCGGTTCCAACGTCAAGCACCACTTTGTCTTTGAACGAGTTTGGATTCATGCGCACGGCGTTGTGGTACGCGGTCATACGTGCCTGGTCCTCGAGCATGTCTTTTTGGTGGTACAGGTAACCGTACGTGCAGAAGTAGTTGGCGAAATCAGCGTCGCCGATCTCCTTGGGCTTCAGCGTCACCATGTCCGCGTCGGAAGGGGTGGGATCGGACGCCATCTCGGATCGGGCGGCAACGGCGGTGGTCGGCGGCGGTGATTGTCGGCGGACAGAGCTTCGGTGAAGGTGTCTGTTTAGGGATGCGAACGATGCGTGATGCACACTGTGGTTGGAGTGGGGGTGAGGGTGGGTGAGTAATGGGGTACGAACACGACGCAATCCGTTATACTGGACATGGAGGACTCTCGAACGGAGCGAACGTCTCGGGCGTTAGTGCCGGGGCGCCGCCCAAGATCCAAATGCGCAAACTGCGGAAGCCGTGGGGCCCTGGGTGAAGCCTGAGTGGTATAGATTTGGAGACGCCCCGCTGGACGAGCCGCTGCGTTGCGAATGAAAGCACGGCCGAAATGGTCGCGTCCTGCGGTGCTCGAGGAGCGCGTGCGAGGGTGTGAGGGGTGGAGGTCGATTGGCGATTCAGTCGCCCCCGCCGAAAAAGTGGGCGTGCCGAAAAATCTGTGAGATTGGCGCGGTTTTACGAGCCTTTCAAATCGACTCGATCAAGAGTTTTTTGACATTCTCGGACGCAGAAACCATCGCAGAGGTTGAAACTAACTGGTAACCGTTTCCGATGAAAAATAATGATTGAGACGTGCGCTCAACTCGAGGCCGTTGTTCGTCACAGCGGAGTGCGCGTGGACGCTTCGGTCGGCTAGCCCTCCCCAGGTGTCGCCCCTTCGGCCGGGGAGGGGGAGTCGAGGGGTGAGAGGGGTGAAGGGCCTCGGGCCAGGCTTCCATCATGTTCAAGCTCAGCTCGTTGACGAAGGCGATGACGGAAGCCATCAACGCCGCGCCTGATGTTGACGCGTTGTCCAAGAATCTTCCTGCTCCAACCCTGGCACCCCGAATCGTCGCGGAGTACGGCAACACACACAGCGCGACGTGCCTTGATTACGACCCCGTGCAGCGGCTCCTGGCCGTCGGTGTGGATACCGGCGTGAAGGTGTTCGGCGCGGATGGTTTGAGTGTGTTGCTCATGACTCCCGCTCATCTGGAACCTGCGAGACGTGTCAAGTTTGTTCCCAGCGTGGGACGCGTCGTACGGGTTTCCGTGGAATCAGGAGTGGACGTGTGGGACTTGAAGAGCCAGACCTTACTGGCGTCAACAAGGTGGCCCGTGGAAATCACATCCATCGCGGCGTTGCGGCGGACGAACTTTTTGCTCATCGGCGATAGAAACGGAACGGCGCGCGTGGCGACGATACGACCAGGCGCGGACGGCGGAGTAGTAGCGCCGCGAGCGTATTGCGTTTCTCTTGAACAGGCAACCGGGGTAACACCGTGGGTGCTACAGTCAATAGACGATACGGATACTTCAGAGACTGATACCCATACGAAATCGTCCGTCGTCGAAATTTTGCCTCAGCCCGGCTTTGAAACCGCGCGCGTTTTGTTTGCGTACGCCAACGGGCGGTTGTCACTCTGGGACTTGCACGGGAAAAAATGCGCCGCCATGAACGGTGCATCTTCTGACAATGCTGATAAGCAATCTAAACTGGGAGAGCTCCGTTGCGCCACTTGGGTCGGCCTTGGGGGGGGTGTCATCGCGAGCGGGCACGACGCTGGCGCCGTTTGTTTGTGGCTTGTCCTGGCGCTTCCCAAGCCGGGTTCCACTCGAGTTACCAAAGTTTTACCAATCACGGTGGCCAGGATATTTCACCCTCAGCCTGGTTCCAATGTAGTGGAACGCATGCCTGTCCGGGGAATCGTGAGTAGGGCGTTCGGCGCGGCGGGAAGCGCGATGGCGGGTACGCAAAGCGGACACGAACGAAACAGTTCCTCTTCTTCCGTTTTAAACGAACTCAATGAAACGAAACCTTCATCTGCTGGGGTATTAGCCAGCGTTGGGGGTGAAGAACCTGGTTCGTTGGATCCTTTGGTTTTGGTACCCCTTGATTTCGACGCATCAGCTGGTTCACAACGACCTTGCGAAGCGCGCAAATCAAACGCCGTGTCCTTGCCGTACTTTGGACCGGTAACCTGCGCAGCGCTCGCGTCTCCGCCGTTTCACCCGGAAACAACGGCGTCCGTCGCGACGCTGTCAGAGGGTGGCCAGATCCACGTGCACGACGCGCGGAACGTGGATGGCGCGAACTACGCAGCAAGTACTACGCATACTACGCAATCTATTCAGGATTTCATGAGAGGCGCGGAGAGCACACAAAATAACGAGACAAACGATGACGAGGCAAGTACCTCTGCAGAAAACACGAAATCCGAATCGCAAACCTCCGTGTTGGGCGCGGAGGAAGTCACGGAGACAATGCCCCGGCTTGCCACGCGGTGCGCACCCGCGGCCGCCTCAGCGAGCCCTGGTTTGTTGAAAACGTTCGCCACGGAAATAGACGCCGCCGCGATTGCGTTCCGTTCCCGGAACGAATTGTGGGGCGACGCGTGGCCGCTTACGGGCGGCGCGCCCGACGACGCCGGCCGGTGGTTCAAAGGAAGCTCGGCGCCTCGAAACGTGGTCGCCGCCGCGGCTCAAGACGGCGGACAAGTGCACGTCTGCGTAGAAGGTGCCGGGCGCTTCGTCCCTGTATCAAGCGCGTCCCCAGGACCGAACGCGGGGATGTCGCCAAGAGACAGGACCGTCACGCAATGCCATCTGGCGTGCGGCGGCGCGATGCTCATCGTAGGACGTGCGTGTGGCGCCGTCGAGGTACACGTAGCGATTTCTGTTCAAAATCAGGACTCTCCCGGTACGATTCGCATGCTTGACGGCGGTCTTGATTTGAAGCAGCCTCCTGGTGAAATTGACTCTACGAATTCAAAAGCGGGGTACCGGCTTGTGGGCGAGCTCGGCGCGCACACCGCGAAGGTAACGTGCATCGAAACCCAAATTGATTCAGAGCGCGCTTTGCTGTTCGTCGGCGACGCAAACGGCGCCGCGTCTGTGTCGTGTTTACGGGAAGGGTTGTTACAGTTCCACATCTCGCCGTTTGCTGATAAAAACGAGTCCGACAACGAAGGCATAGCAGCGGCTGCGTTCTGCACCCCCGTGGTGGGAACCGTGAGCTTTGAAAATGAAAGCGAAGCGTTCGTCGAGAGTGACCTTCCAGAGAGCGACGCGAACGAGAACAACGTCTCGCCGCCAACCGCATCATCAGAAAAGCAGCCACAATTCAACGGCGCTGAATTGTTGACGTTAACGAGCACGGGCAGTTCTTTAGCGTTTCTGAACGTCGCAACTGGGGAGGTTTTGGGAAAACCGTGTCGCCCAAAAACCACATCCAAAGCGTTGGCCGTGGCGCCGCTGGACGCGTTCGGCGCATCGGGTATTCGCAGAAGCGATCGCAGAGCATTGAGACAAGCAGACGACGGCCTGGTGAACGGCTCGAACTGGTTCTGGTTCACCAAAGCAGGAAGCGCACGTGATGACTTGAATCAGACTTCTAGCACTGGTGACATTAACGCCAAGACCTCTGATTCCTCACCCTCCACCCCTCACGCTATGACGGCACTCGTCGCGGTGGCGTCTACAGAGGCGCTCCGGGTGTACCCCGCGAACGGCGCGATACGGGGCGAGCGTCACACGTTGAAAAAGGTGGTGGCACAAGAACCGCTCGTCGCTGCGACTTTGGTTACGCCCAGGGGTGGTGATGAGATGGATAATGAAGATGTCAGTCAACCAAGTGTGAGCGCGTTCGCTGCCGTTTCCCAACACGGCCGCATATTGCTCTGGGCGCTTCCCGGGCTGGTGCCTGTTGCGAGTTGCGGCCCGTTACCCCCGGTGTCCTCCGCGGACGCGACGTGTTTCAGCTTAGACGCGAGTGGGGTGTTTTTCACGTTCGGGGGAGGGGGGCAAGCTGTGGCGAAACTGGCGCTGGCGCAACCCGCACGGGGGGCGAAAGCGCGCCCCGAGAGCGGCGTCCTGTTTTGGGACGAGGACATGGCGCAGGCGGCTGACGCGGCGGACGAAGCGGCGGAAATCGCGGCGAGCGAAAAGAGCACAGGGCCAGGGTCTTCCCGACTTCACGCAGAGCACCAATTTCATGTTCCAGTGAAAGACAGTCCGTCACAGACGTCCACCCCGAGCAAGGATCTCCAGCAGGCAGGAAGAAACTTGCTCAGAGGCGACACGCGCTCCGCGATTGCGTCTTTCGGCTCGGTTATAAAAGGCGCAAAGGAAAAAGCCAAAGAAGCGGCGGAGTCGTTTAAGGACAAGGCGAAATCGCTGGGGGATGCGGTGAAAGCGGCCGTGGAGGAGGAGGAGTTGCCGCGTGCAACTGCTACGGACCTCGCCATGCTGTTTGTGGACGCGGAAGTCAAGCGACCCGGTGTGGGGACCCCCGCTACAAAACAATACGCACCCGAAAAGAAAAAGCAAAGCGTCTCGCAAAAACTCTTCGCCGGCTTCAAATCGACGAAAAACGAAGCGCCAAAAAGTTCAAAGGCCTCTGTCGATGAAAGACACGAAACAAGTCGCGCTGAGCTGTTCCGCCCCTCTTCTGTAGGGTCAGGTAGTACAGGCGCCTCGGTGCCTCGCATGAGCAGCGCGGATGAGATTCGCGCCAAGTACGGCAAGAGTAAGCCGAAAGACCTGTCCAGTACGAGCGCGCAAAAATCAAACGAGTTGCGTTCGGATTTGCACGAGACAAGGGATAAACTCGCCGAGCGCGGCGAAAAGCTCGCGTCGCTGCAGGACAAAACCCAACAGATGCAAAGCGATGCGGAGGACTTTCACACTATGGCCCAGAAACTGGCGAAGCAACAGAAGAGCTGGTGGTGATGGAGGGTAGATGATGGCTATCAATGATTTGCTAATTGCTAAAACTACAAGCTCCTAATGTCACGCGTATTTTTCTCTCGTCTCACTTTCATCCCCTCTCGTCGCTTGTAGCACCGTAGCTAGCCCAAACGCCCCCGCGAGCCCCACCCCTGACACCACCACGGCGCCCGCCCCCCCCACTAAAAAAGGGGTAACCCCAACCCCCCTGAAACCAGCGAAACTCAAATTCAAACCAACCGCAGCCATCGCGGTTCCCAAACACTGCTTCGCGCCAAACTCTGTCCCCACGAAGTTTACCAGTTTTTTCCAGTTATTTTTTGTCTCTTCATTATTCAATTCAGCCACGTATGCGTCCCCCGTCGATCGAACCACGGACGCGAGGAGAAACGCGAGCAGGAAAGGGGGAATGGCTTTGCGAATGAGAGCTGGTTTTGAAGCACCAACACTATTAGTTCCTCTATTCGAACTTCCAACGGTATTAACCCCCGTCGCTAGGAAAGGAATCGCGAGCGCGAGTGACAGGTTTCTGGTCAGTTTCGTCACAGCCGCGGTGTCAAACGCGATGTCGTCGCCGTACTTTTCCCGGTACGTCAACGCGGCGCCGAACACTTGCGCGGTGTCGTGGATGCCTGCGCCGAGGAATGCGCCTGCGGCTTCAGAACATGTGCCTAAAAGTTGATGCGCTATTTGCGGCAACACTAACATCCCAATCGTTCCGAACGCGGCGACGTTGGCGACCGCGATTGAGGTTTCCACCGCGGTCGCGCCGATCGCGGGTGCCAACGCGGAAACCGCCGTTACGCCGCACACACTCGTACCGACTGCTAACAGGGCTCCCAGTTTAGGGGACAAACCTGCGTATTTTGCTATTCGTGGGACTACGAGTAATCCGGTGCTTAAAGACGTCAACACAATAGGGACGGAATACGCACCCACCGCTGCGACGTCCATGATGGAGAGCTTAGCGCCCACACACACGATTCCGACTCGAAGCACAGTAGATGATGCGAGCCCCACCCCCGGTCTGCACAACGCGCTGTTGACCAACGCTTTACTAGGCAGGTTGTTGATTAAGGCGCCGGTGAGAATCGCGACTGGGACACCTGAAACGCTCACGCCGGTGCGTGTTGAGATTTCCTCCGCCAGCCCGAACCCGCCTTGTGCCACCCCGAATGCCAAGCCGAGTCCGGGGACGATGGCTGCGAGCTTCCCGGGATGAATCGAAGATGACGCCCGCGTTCCAACGGCACTCGGGGGAGGTTTCGGGGGTGGATTGAGATCGGAGAGGCCGCGGCGGGGTAGGCGCTGATGCATGCGGACCCCGGTCGCGGAGACGCGCGCGGCCGCGACCACTGCCGCGCGGCGCAGCATCGTGTGCCCGCGTCAATGAGGACCAAGGTGAAGTCTTCGAGAGCTTTCGGTGTCATCGTGACAAAAAAGCGCGCGACTTCAACGAGAGCTGCGTTTTGAGCCACGAGATTGTGACACGTCGCACATCGCGAAGGCAAGGCGGAGAAAAATTCTCTCGGACGCATCGATGCGACGTCCATCACTTCACCGAGAGCGTGCTTCACGAACTCCGTCGCCGAAATGTTCGCCCTCGTATCCTCCGTCGCCACTGTTGGCGCCCCCGCGCCCTCCGCGCGCCTCGTTTCGTCCCGCCGTGCCACCGCCCCCCGCGCCATCGCGCAACCCACGAACCGTCGCTCCAAAATCGCGCTTCGCGCTGTCACAGAGCCCGATGCCGCTACCGTAGTCGTGGACGCCAACGACGACATCGCCGAGTTCTTCGCAACCCAGATGGTCGACGAGCAGGCTATGCTCGCCTCCTCGACGTTCCCCATCTCCCCCGAGGTTCTCATCGCCACCACGAAGAGGATCTTGGCCAAGAACAATGGCGCGGAAGAACCCGCTCTGTTAGCGACGGATTTCAAGTTCGTCGCCCCCGTGGTGGGCCCCCTCCCCAAGGAGAAGTTCCTCGAAGCGTTCGCGAGTTTCAAAATCGAGGAAGGGTTCCCTGACGCGAAGTTCGGGTACTACGCGTTCAGGGTGGATCCGTTCGAACCCAACCGGGTGTGGTACGACGCCCGGTTCACGGGGACGAACACCGGAACGCTAGCCGGCTCGTTGGAACCCACTGGCAAGAAAGTCGAGGCGCCCCCGCAAGCGTGCTCCATGCTGTTCAACGAGTCTGGTGAATGCACGCAATTAACAGTAGGGTACGTGATGGACAAACAGATCGGGAACACCGGGGGGCTTGGCGGGGTGTTCGGCATCTTGTACGCCATCGGATACGGCCTTCCCTTCCCGGAAGCGCAGCCGTGGCAGAAAAGTATCCAGTACGACTTGTTCAACAAAGTGTCAGGGGCCATCGCGCCGATTCAAAAGTTTGTTAAGGGGCTGTCGGGGAGCGAGTAAGAGTGTGAGTGTAGGACGTGGTGTAATGACACTGGCAGGCTGTATATAACACGGAAAGGACACACCTGTAAATCATATTACTGCTCTGCCTAAATTCTGTGTGGCTTTGATTCTCTCGGAAATTATTCGGTCCGTCCCGTCACTTTTTCCTCGAAAGCCACGACTTTCAGCCTCGCCGCCGCCTCTTCGCGAGCCACAACGCACGTCGCGGCGTGCGTGCGAAGAGGGAGTCGACGCATGGGAAAACAACGTAAACGATGCTCGCACGGGAGGGAGAAACACAATTGTGCGGCGTGCACCCCCTGCCCTCACGGCAAGCTGAAACACAACTGCACGGACTGCACGGACTGCCCCCACGGCAAGCTGAAACACAACTGCACGGTGTGCAGCGGCTGCCCTCACAGGATGGTAAAACACAGCTGCACGAAGTGCACCCCATGCCCTCACGGCAAGCGGAAAGACAGCTGCGTGGTGTGAAACCCCTGCCCGCACGGCAGGCTGAAAGCAAGTGCGCGTTGTGCAACTCCTGCCCCCACGGCAAGGTGAAACACGACTGCACGGAGTGCAAACCGTGTCCTCACGGCAAGCTGAAAACCCAATGCGCGCGGTGCAACCCCTACCCCCACGCAAAGCGGAAAAGCCACTGCACGGCGTGCGTTGGGTGCCCTTATAGCAACCAAAAGGACAGGTGCGCAGACTGCAACCCATGCCCTCATGATAAGGTGAAAAACCACTGCGCGGCGTGCAAAGTGGCACGAGCGGATAAACCAACTTCGAAGCGGGTCAAGCGCGAGAAGGAGAGTTCACCCGAGATCAAACCCGAGCACGAGATCAAGCAAGAGCCCGAGATCAAGCTAGAGCCGTTCACGATTCGCGGCTATTTTGGCATCGGCGAGTAAATATAAAAGATTATATTCCTCAACAAAGTACTACTGCTACAATCCTACGGTCGGTTCGCTTTCCCAAAAGCACCGCGCGTCGCTCGGATCACTCGGCATCGACCACGGCAGTTCTCGTGTGATGAGCGGTACGTTTTCGACGCCCAAACCTTCGAGTTCGGGAAAACAAGGTTTCACGGCGAGCTTCCAGTTTCCGTCGCTATCGCCCGAAAGCGCGTACACTGCGGCTTGGCCGTATTTCCGGGCCAAGCGCATCAATCCTTCAAACGAAGCGTGCGATGAAAGCGTCACCGCTAAACCGGGCTCGCACCAAACCTCTGCGCCGCCCTTGGCGTCCACGGAAACGCACGGAAACACATCCGTTATGAAACCTTCTTCCCGCATTCCCCGAACATCGTTCGCAAGTTCACTCGCCGCGATGTCGTTCGTCGCGTCGTCGCGACTCACACCCATCGGGTTATGCGAGGTGACGATGACCATTTGTGTCGTGACCTCTGTGTTGCCACTGTTCGAACTTGCTTTCCTCTTCCTTCCTCGTTTTTTTCCCGACCCAAAACGCCACTCCGGGCTGTTCCCCAAAGAGGGTACCACGCCGCACGCGGCAGAGTGCTGCACGACCGCCCAGTCTCCCCCGACCCACAGACCGAGCGTGGCGTCTCGCCACAACGGCTGAAGTTTCTCTATGTCCTGTGGCGACACCAAACGCCACCGGCGGTCGCCTATTGAGTTTTCATCGCGAAACGCGTCAACCGCGGCGTGAAGCGCGTGTGACACCGCGTTCGCGTTGGCTGTTTCGTCCCACGCCAGCGCTGCTTTCTTCGCACACTCGCCGACGCGGCGCAGCGCCGGTCGGTCACCAAGCCATTTCTCCACTATGTCTGCTATTTGTTCGACGCTTTTGAGAGAATCAGAGAGTGAAACAAAATCCTCCACAAACTCCACCCCGATCGACGCGCCGCGCGCTTCCCTAAGCGTTGAGTTCGCACCGACGCCTCCGCCTCTTTGAACAACAGATGGCGCTCCAAACGCGCCTGCTTCCACGATAGTCATGCCGTACGCGTCCTTTTTACACGGGTGAAAGTTCAAAAGTGTTTTCTCGTACAATTCGCGTAACCCGTCCGCGTCGAGAAACTTTTCAATAATCAAACAGTTTCTGCCTTTCGCCGCTACTTTGAACGCGGTGCGAATGGAATCGGCGTACGGGCCTTTCGTCGAGGCGCACAGCACGGGGAAGATATTGGGTTTTTTTGACGACCAATCAAACACCCCGCGTCGCGCTAATGCACCGACCAAGTTCACGAACCGCTCAGCCTCCTTCTCCGGCGATAAGCGAACTACGCACGTCAAGTACGTACGGTTGGCATCGCAAGTTTCTGCCAGGTCTTCCGATGCCCTGGACTGCGCCGCACTACTCATCCGCACGTCTTCACGCAGCGGGGGTAGCACGATTCTCGGCGCGACCGCTACGCCGGGCGGGTGTAAGTTGTTCGCAATGAAGTCGGCGTCGTCGCCGCAGAGGCAAACGACGCCGCGCGCGGACGCGACGGCATCCAGCTCCAACGAACGGTGCGCGTCAGAATCAGTACGACTGAACACGCGGAAGTTGGAGTACATGAAAGGCGCGATGAGTTGTGTGCTTTTTGCTTCCGTCACCGTCACGCTCCCATCTTCGGGAGACGCGCTCGTCTTTCCACTCGCCGCGAGACTTTCCACGAGCTTGGACAAACTCTTTGTTGTGGGAAGGGAATGCCAGTCGACTCCCAGTACGACATCGGGTTTGAACGCGGCGGTTGTGCGCGCCAGGTCAAGGTCCGAGCCCGCACCAGCAGCAAACTCCCTCCAGCCGCATCCCGCGTCCAAACGGCCCCACGTCTCGCTAGGCACCGGGACCTCGATGACGGTGAGGTTCGGGGGATCATCGTATTCGGCACCTTCGTGCGAATGTCCTTCGGGGCTGCCGCAAACGACGTGCACGTGGTAGCCACGTTTCGCGAGCGCGCGCGCCTGCGACTGCGCGTACACGCCGTTTCCGGAAAACGCACCCGCGCGGAACTCCAGGGTGACGAACAGCACGCGTAGGCCGCCCCTGTTGGGGACGGACGGCACAGCCATCTATGACGAATCTTCAAAAATCCAATAAGCAGTTCTAGCTTATTGTTCTCGCTTATTTTGGCCGCGCGAACACCCGGGGCCTGTCATTTTAAATACACCTCCATAGATACATATTACATCTTGTTTTCTCTTCAAACAGGCACTGCTACACGTACTTCAGCACCCCTTAAAGCTCATCGTGTTCCTCCTCCAACGCGTCCCTTCCGCTTCCTTCCAACACGCGCTGCTCCATGTGAACCATCGCTACGCCCGCGACTTCCCTGCTTTCATGTCTTCCTCCCCGTTTCTGTAACAGTGCTAACACATCGGCTGGCGTGGGCGCATGGGACGGTCTGTCCTCGTTCGCAGCCCCCTCATCCCGAAACGGCATTAGCCTCGGCTTGTCCTTCCCGTTCGCCGGGAACAGAATGAAAGAAGGGGACTCAACGCCGGCGCCCCACGGGTGCGGAATTTCGTTGCGCTCCGCGTCGACCACCGCGAATAACGTAGTGTGTACTGGTCGAGAAGCGCCACGTGATTTGCCACCTTTGCCACCTCGACCAGCTCCTTCTCTCGGCTTACTCCGTGTGTGCTTCGCCACGGCTCTTGATACTGTGTTCAACGTGTTCAGCGCCCCTGCGTGTATCCCCGGGTTTGTCCGCGGAAACGCAAAATAAACGACGACGTCGGTGTTTTCCGCCGAGTTTTGATTTCCATCCCCGAGTCCGATGGCCCGTTTCACGAAATCGCTCGAAACGAAATGCTCAAGCGCCCCACTGCCTGGTGGCGGTCTCGGTACAGGACGCTGTGTCATCCGTTTCGGAGCCTTGTCCAGTACACTGAGTTTGTCGAAAGCCCCGCGTGCGTTTTTGTTTTTTTCAGATTTGTCACCTTTCTTTCGTCTCTCCATTTCCTTCTCGTTGCGCCTGTTCGTGTTGTCCCACCGTTGCCTGGTTTCCAGCCGCACCAACGTCGGCACGTCCAACTCCGCTAAATCGTCAGGACACACCTTCGCGACACCGACAGTCTCACTGCACAGCTTGTAGTTCATGTTCTTCTCCGTGTCCGTGGCTTCGTTCACCGCGACGTCGTACCACGCCTTCACGAACTGCTCCTCGTGTTTTTCCAAAAGCTTCGAGCACTGTTTCCGGATTCCAGGCTCCATCGTGATCGGTTGCGCGCCGCACATCGACGAAACCTCAGACTCAACGATTCCCTCGAACTGGCCGAATTGAGCAGACTTCCCAGAGCGCTCCACCCGCGCCATTTCGTCGAAAACTTTGGGTAACATGTTTTCATCCAGGTGGCACACCGCGCGTTGACACGCCACGCATGCGTTCGACCGCTGAGAGAATCGCTCGCGCGTTTTCGGGAGGTCAGGATCGGGTCGCGAAGTTGGGGCGGTGTCCGTGGCGATCTGCGCAGCGGCGATTGCCACGAAAAAAGCGAGCGTCACTGTGTGGAGCGCAGTCGCGGGGTAGGGCATCGCGACCGACGCCGGGGGGAGGATGCGCGCGGCAAGAACTGAAGGGTGGGTTGTTACGTGATTCGCTGGCCTCTCGATTTTTATTGGACGCGACGACGAGAGACACTTGTCAAAATAGTTTTCACTAGATCTCGTGCACCCCCTCCATCGTCGACCGCGCCGACCCTCCCCAGAGGCAGGCGTTAAAACACGATGATGGCACTTCGCGATGTACACGTAACCGCGGTGGCGGCAGGGGGCGTGCGCCGGTGTCGCTGGGAGCCGACCCGACCCGTGGTGTGTCGCTCTTCGGACCGGGCGTCATCTTCGGGTTCGTCCACGTCAGACCGCGAGCCAGTTGCGTTGGGTGATGGCCGAGCGAAGGCTGCGGGGGCGTGTGCGGCGATGGCGTTGTCATTACTCACGGCGCAGCCTGTGAACGCGGGCGGGTACGGCAGTGGTCTGGGGTACTTCCAAGATCTGGAGAGGGAACGGGCGATATCGGAAGAAGCGGTGCCTTTATCTTCGCGCGATTCGAGACGCGCGAACAAACCAAATCAGTTTCAGTTCGGTGACCAATCCAAAACAATCTCAAGACGCGGCATACCCCTGTCTCTCGGGTCCAGTGATGACATGTTAGATGACAGTGCAGTCCAGTATTCGGACCCGGGCTTCGAGTACAATACAAGCCGCAAACCGTGGTGGCGGGACGTCCCGAAGGAAAAGTGGGCCAAGGCGGCGTTTCAGTGGAGTGTGATTATCGGCGTCGTCACGCAGGTTCGCCGATCCCGGAACCGAGGAAGCGCCGTGACCAAACGATTGGGCTTGCAAGGTGCCGCTGGAAAACAACTAATAGGCACCAGGTGGAAGCTCACGTTGGATATCGGCCGCGAACGGGGAACGTGGATGCCTCCCGAATGGGGCGCCAGCGGGCGGCGCATTCTGTGTCCCATCGCGGTTGAGCTGAAAGACGGCGGGGTTTTGGAATGCGTCGGCGTCGGTGCGTTTCTGCCGATGGAAATGTCTGCAGGCAAATGGCGTTTGGAAGGTGACGCGTTGAAGTTCTCAGTGGGGATGAGCGGGATGACCAGGGGGGACATTACCCTCCCCGAGGATGCGCTTCACTTCCGCACCGCGGCGTGGGGAAGCACCGTGGCGAGCAAAGGAAATCTTTTACTTTTACAAACCAGGTTCGGGTTCAGAAAGGAATGGCGCATGGTCGGTGCGTTTAAAACCGAGTCCCTTGCGGATGGGGACGACCTTTCAGGCGATGAAATGGACCTGTACGAGGAAAATACAAAACGCCTCGTGCAAGATCTCGAGGCCATGCGCGTGAAAGAGCGCAAGACAGAATAGATTATTATCAGAATCAGCAGAAGTAATAATATTGATTGATTCGTTTCTATTCGCTCCCACTATTCCATTTCCCCACCCACGTGACGATATCCTTTTCGTTCATCTCCATCTCCTCCATGTCGTTCGACGGACAGACGCGTACTATGTTTTCGTCATAAGATTCACGCACTTCCTCCAGCACGGTTTGGAAAATCTCACACTCGACGTTTTCGCGTATTTTTTTCTCAGCGTACCCCCGAGATTCCAAACGCGTGTACAGCCCCGAGTTGTCGCACGTCAACACCACGACCAGGTCGAACCACCGCTCGGGGAACAAATCGCACGAGTGGTAGTCCACTACTACCCCCCCCCCAACTGTGCCGCATACGTCTTCCATGTGGTCCAGCACCTTGTCCTCGTCAATCACGTGCGAATCCATCGTCTCATCGTACGACTCGCACAAGTTTTCAGCCTTGGCAACTTTTGACACGTCGTACTGAACCATGGAACACGCGGTGGCGACGCGCTCGGCGAGAGAAGATTTGCCCGTCCCGGGAGTACCGGTGATGAGCACGTTCGGGCGCGGGCGCCGCGGTCGCGGGTTCTTGGAACCGCCCATCGTGCAGGGTGGAATGGGAAGGAGCGGCGGCGGCGGTCAAGTCATCTGGCCGACTCGAAATCGGAATCTTGAGTTGTGTTGAACCGTCGTCAGAGTTCGTCCCCTTGTTTCTCTCCGCGGCTTCCATAACGACGAGCACCAGAGGTGTACATCGCACTCCGGCCGTCTCCGAACGCCTCGCCTCGCTTCTATTCCGCGGTTCGACGAAGAGCGGTCTTCGCGGCAGCGCCCGATCGCCGGAAAGACCACCACGACCCCCCTCGGAGCGGCACTTGTTCATTTTTCGTCGCACGTGCCGAGAAGACGGGTAGCAAAGAGCCACGAAACATCACGCACCATGGCCTCCCGTATCCCCTTCCCCAACCGCTTCTACGCCGCAGTGGGTTTCGCGGCGAACCCTCCGCTCGGTGCGCGGGCGGTTTCGGATGAAACTCGGTTGTTGTTGTACGCGTTGTACCAGCAAGCCACCGCGGGTCCTTGCCGCGCACCCAAACCGTGGGGCTGGAACGCGATCGAATCCGCGAAGTGGAGTTCGTGGACGCAGCTCGGGGACATGGCACGAATCGACGCGATGAAGATGTACGTCAGCACGATGGAGGAGGAGAACGACGACTGGTTCACGTTGTTCACGGACGGTGGGGACCCGGCACGCGTGGCGGAGGTGCTGGAAGCCGCGGCGGAAGCGGTGAGCGTGGCGGGGGAAGAGAGCGAACTTGCCGCGCTGCGGGACCGGGAACGGGAAAGTTCAGAACGACGCGCTAAGGCGAGCGCCAACCAAAACAGGTCACACCCTGCTGTCGACCGCATTGATGGTGAAGAAGGCAGATGGACCACGATTACTGCGAACATTAAAGGCAAAGCACCACGTGGAAGATACTCGCATACGCTCTCATCTGTCGGCGACGACGTGTTTGTCATCGGCGGCAACGCGGGCGGCCGGCGGTTAGCGGACGTCAGCGCGTTGAACGTCGCAACAATGAACTGGAGAAAAATAAACGCCACTGTTGCCAGTGAAGGCAATGGTATAACATCATTCCCCGCGAGGTCGGGCCACGCCGCTGTGGCCTGGGGGACGAAAATAGTCGTCGTGGGTGGGTACCACGCCGACGACGCGCTGAAGAAAAGCGCCACCGCGGCGGC
>MDSY01093982.1_pt1 | contig 27159 bp, 26 predicted proteins | sample 811131 | NCBI WGS metagenome assembly MDSY01 (sample SAMN05326643, study PRJNA326480) | marine metagenome | isolation source: seawater | place: Atlantic Ocean: South West | collected 2010
CCTCCCACGTTTTGATCCGATCGAAAGAGGATAAGTTATGGCCAATGTTGTTGTAGTGGGCACCCAATGGGGTGACGAAGGCAAAGGCAAGATTGTCGACTGGCTTTCCGAACGAGCTGATGTGATCGCGCGTTTTCAAGGCGGTCATAATGCGGGCCATACCTTGGTGATTGGCGAAGCGGTTTACAAACTTCACGCATTGCCCTCAGGCGTGGTACGCGGCGGCAAGCTATCGGTGATTGGCAATGGCGTCGTTCTGGACCCTTGGCATCTGATCAAAGAGATTGAAGGTATTAGCAAACAGGGCGTGGATATTAATCCCGAAAACCTGATGATTGCTGAGAATACTCCGCTTATTATGCCTTATCATGGTGAATTGGACCGGGCTCGTGAGGGTCAAGTGTCCGTTGCTAAGATTGGGACAACCGGCCGTGGTATTGGCCCATGTTATGAAGATAAAGTCGGCCGCCGGGTTATTCGTGTTGCAGATTTGGCCGATGCCACCACGCTTGAATTGCGCATTGATCGAGCATTATTGCACCATGATCCGCTGCGCAAAGGTCTTGGCCTTGAGCCCGTAGATCGCGTTGCCCTGCTCGAAGCATTGAGTGCCATTGCAGCCGAAATTCTGCCCTATGCGGCACCAGTGTGGAAAGTTTTGAACGAAAAACGCCGGGCTGGAAAACGAATTCTGTTTGAAGGTGCGCAGGGCGCATTGCTGGATATCGATTTTGGCACATACCCTTTTGTGACATCGTCCAATGTAATCGCTGGCCAAGCCGCAACTGGCACCGGCATTGGACCGGGTGCGATTGATTACGTCTTGGGAATTACCAAAGCCTATACAACCCGTGTGGGTGAGGGACCCTTCCCAACAGAGCTTGATGATGCAGATGGTCAGCAACTTGGTGAACGGGGTCATGAATTTGGTACAACAACCGGGCGCAAGCGCCGGTGCGGTTGGTTTGATGCCTGTTTGGTGCGCCAAACCTGTGCTACCTCAGGGGTGAACGGGATTTCCCTGACCAAGCTGGACGTTTTGGATGGCTTCAAAGAACTGAAAATCTGTGTGGGTTATGATTTGGACGGCAAACAGTTGGATTACTTGCCTACAGCCGCCGATCAACAAGCGCGTGTTACGCCAATCTATGAAACAATCGAGGGCTGGTCCGACAGCACAGCCGGTGCGCGCTCTTGGGCGGAATTGCCGGCGCAGGCCATCAAATATGTACGCCGCATTGAAGAGCTGATCGATTGCCCCGTGGGACTTGTGTCAACCTCACCCGAGCGTGAAGACACGATTCTCGTCACTGATCCATTCGCTGACTGATGCCGCTAAGTTATAAAGCCCGCCGTCGGTGGTCGCTCGTTATTTTGGTGATCGGCCTGCCGGTCTATGCCGTATTGGCGATTAATCTGGTTGCGATTTTACCGGCACTGCCGAAATTTTTGGAATTTATCATGTATGTCATTTTGGGCACTGCATGGGCATTTCCTTTAAAGTTTGTCTTTCAAGGAATCGGTCAAGCTGATCCAGATGCTGAGGACGAGCAAAGCTAGTCAGTTGGTGCTTTTTGTCGCCGTCGTACTGAACTGAGATCCATCCTTGCATCCGGTACCATCGTGTCAGCTGCCGCTTTTTGGGGCGTGTCATTTGGTTAGGCTGACGCATGCTCGGGTGTTTGCCCTCTTATTTTGTCCAGTTTTTGGATTAAGACAGCATCTTCAGGCAAAGACAGTTGCACTGTGGGATAGAGCTTGTGCAGGAGAGTGTCCAACCGTGTAACTCGATGTAAGGCCATTGAGCTGCCTCAGCTCGAGCGCCACCGGACAACCATTTAGCGTTCACTCGGTACCTTGGAGCGAGTGAAAAGGGGGCTAACGCGCACTGGTCATGACATATATCCACTGATTTATGCCAAACTAACTGCACTATATCACGGAGCTGCCTGCAAAATTATTAATGCCATGCGGTTGAATTTTGGTTTTTCTGTGGCCTAATGGAGGCAGCTGCGTGAAGTGAGGTTAAATCAACAATGTCCTGCCCGATTTTACATAAATCTGCCACAATTTTGCTTGTGGGCGCTGGGCCTACTTCTTCGGCGGTGATCCAAAGCACGGCGGCCCATGCGGATAGTGTGGTGGCCGCGGATGGCGGGTTTCAATCGGCTCAGGCGGCAGGCTTGGACATTGCGTTGGTTGTGGGTGATATGGATTCGCAGGCGGATCTACCGGGCTCCCAAGCCGCAGCGACAATCACCGATCAAGAGACCACAGATTTCGAAAAATGCCTCGCAGTCTGTGCTGCGGATGTGTTCTTAGGTGTTGGCTTTTTAGGCGGGAGGTTGGACCATCAGCTTGCGGCTTTTTCCGCATTGTTAAAAGACCAAAGGCCGGTTGTGTTAGTCGATGAAGATCAACTGGTTTTTATGGTCCCCGCACAGTTCGAAATAGATCTGGAGGAGGGGCTGCCCGTAGGGTTTTACCCGATGCTGCCGGTTCAAGTTACCTTGCAGGGGGTCCAATGGCCGCTGTGTGATACTGACATGCACCCGGCCGGCCAAATCGCAACTTCCAATATATCCAGCGGTGAGCCACTTTGCGTCCAAACCGATGGCCCTGGCTTGTTGGCTATATTTCCGGCACGTTGTTTGGGAGTGGTATTGAGCGTACTAAGGCGCTGAGGTTTTGGAATAGCGTAGGACCAACAGACCTGCGGCGATCGTAACCACGACCCCAATAGCAGATAGCCCATTGGGCAAGTCTTTAAAAATCAACCACCCATAAAGAGCTGCGAACGGGATCTCTAAGTATTGCACTGGGGCCACTGTAGGGGCAGAGGCGAAGCGCAGGGCCCATGTCATCATAAGGTGTGCCAAGGTACCAAGCACACCCAATCCAATCAGATACAACAGCTCAACATTGCTGACTGGGACCATCATCAACATCGGGATTTCTGATGACTTGCCGACCAAGGCGATGGGCAACAGGATCACCATCGCGCAAACGCCATTGGCAGCTTGCAGATCGATGGGTTCAATATGCTTGGATATTTTGCGGGTGATGAACATGAAGCCCGTAAATAAAACAGCTACGATAATTGGCAAAAGCGCGGGCCAGCCTACGTCTGCGAAGCTTGGCTGTACCACCATCAAGGTGCCGACAAAGCCAAGCAGGCAAAGTCCCAAAGTCAACGGGCTGGCGCGATCCCCGGTGAACCAGCCAACAGCCAAAATTAAAAATGGCAATACGTAAGCGATGGCGATGGCATCGGCCAAGGGCAGGTAGCGCAGGGACAAAAATAAAAAGGCAATAGCCACCAAGTGCAAGACTGAGCGTAAAATTACCAAGCCAATCCGGTCCGCGCGCATCCAAGTGTAGTGACGTCTGGTCCATAGGTTGCGCCGCAACAATAATAACTGTGCCATGAACCGCGCGATGAGGACTTGCAGTAATGGGATGCCATCACCCAAAATCTTGACCAAAGCGTCACTGGCCGGAGCCAGAACGCAAAACCCGATCATCATCAATAGTCCTAAGAGGGTATTATCCTTGGGCATGTAAGCACTTTCAAATATGGGCTTAGGTGACTTCAGCAGTTGGGCACATTCACTGCAAGCCCACCGAGCGAAGTCTCTTTGTATTTCTCATGCATGTCTATGCCGGTTTGGCGCATGGTCTCAACGCAAGCGTCCAGCGATACCAGATGTGTGCCATCACCACGCATAGCCAAGCTGGCGGCAGATACGGCTTTGATGCACCCTAGGCCGTTGCGCTCAATACAGGGCACTTGCACAAGACCTTTAACTGGGTCGCAGGTCATGCCAAGATGATGCTCCAACGCAATTTCAGCCGCGTTTTCCACTTGTAACGGTGTGCCGCCCAAAACAGCACAGAGACCGGCGGCCGCCATTGCTGCCGCACTGCCCACTTCTGCTTGGCAGCCACATTCTGCACCCGAGATGCTTGCGTTGAATTTGATCAGCCCGCCGATGGCGGCGGCGGTTAAGAGAAATTCGGGAATTTTTCGTGTGGTCGCGTCGGGCACGTGGTCCAACCAATAGCGAATCGTGGCCGGTACAACCCCGGCGGCGCCATTAGTGGGGGCTGTGACCACTTGGCCACCTGCCGCGTTTTCCTCATTTACGGCCATGGCGTATACGCTCATCCAGTCATTGATGGTGTGGGGCGCTGACATGTTCAAGCCTCGTTCTGCAAGCAGCGCGTCATAGATGCCTTTGGCCCGGCGCTTTACGTTGAGCCCACCGGGCAAGATCCCATCACGCTCTAACCCACGATCAATACAGGTGGTCATGACCTCCCAAAGCTTCACCATGCCCTTGTCTAGTTCGGTGGCACTGCGGCGACTCAATTCATTTTCACGTTTGATCTCTGCAATGGATTTGTCCTGCGCCGCGCAGAGGGCCAGCAGTTCAGCGGCGGAGTTAAATTCGTTCGGGTAAGGTGCCATGTCACCGGTCGCCGTGCCGTTGGCCATGTTTTCAGCGGTCACCACGAAGCCACCACCGATAGAGTAATAGGTTTGCTGCAAGATTACATCGCCCTGCGCATCGGTTGCCATGAGCACCATTCCGTTGGCATGACCTGGAAGCGCTGGGCCGTAGTCGAACACGATATCACTGGCCGGATCCAACCGCAGGCTGGGCAGGCCTTCGGGGTGCACGGCCTTCTCAATCTTCATGGCCTCCAGAGCTGCTTCGCCTTTGGGTGCATCAAATGTGGCGGGCAAAAAACCTGCAAGACCCAACAGGGTGGCGCGGTCGGTGGCATGGCCAACGCCGGTAAAGGCCAAAGACCCATGGAGCTGGGCTTGCACGCCTGCGGGCTCAAAGGGGCTGGCTCGCAAGAGGTCCAAAAACATCCCCGCCGCAACCATTGGGCCCATAGTATGCGAAGAACTTGGCCCGATGCCCACTTTGAACATATCGAATACAGACAAAAACATGGGCGCCTCGCAGGTTTGAATATACTGCGTTGACCACGCTAGCGGCCAGGGCGCCAGTGAAAATGCGACTCATTCACTCGGATCCGCGCCCAACTTACCTAAAACGAGACAAATCGGCTCTCGCGCCTGATGTCTGCTTCGGTTTATACAGGAAAAAACCCTATGGAGTCGCGTTCAATGTTTGCAGAGTTATCGTTCGCCGATAAGGCTAAATATGTGGCGGCCAAACGAGCTGTTGAATTTGTTGAAGACGGCATGAAGTTGGGTTTGGGCACGGGATCAACTGCTGCTTGGATGGTGCGCTGCTTGGCCGAGCGGGTGCATAAAGAAGGCCTGCGCATCCAAGGGGTGCCAACCTCTACCCGCACTGCGGATTTGGCGCGTGAATTGGGTCTTGAGGTGATCACTCTGGACGAAGCGGGTCGCTTGGACATCACCATTGATGGCACAGATGAGTTTGACGCCAACTTAAGCTTGATCAAAGGGGGTGGTGGGGCTTTGCTACAAGAGAAAATCGTGGCTTCTGCCAGTGATAAGATGATTGTGATCGCTGATTTTGACAAGCGTGTTGCGCATTTGGGTCAGTTCCCCTTGCCAATTGAAGTTTTAGGGTTTGGCCTCAAGTCGTCGCAAAGCCAGATCGCAGGTCTTTTGACTGCTCAGGACGTGGCGGGTCGTGAGATCACCACGCGTATGGCGGGTGATGTGCCTTTTGTGACCGATGAGGGCAATTACATCCTTGATTTGCATCTGGGCAAGATAGCGGACCCTAAAAAATTGGCCATCGCACTCAATCAAGTGCCCGGTGTGGTTGAAAATGGCTTGTTTGTTAATATCTGTGATCTGGTAGTGCTTGGCGCGAGCGATGGCACAGTGGAAAAACAAACGAAAAGTTAAAGCCCAGATTTCTGCTGGGTAGGGAATAAGAGGTTCGAGACCTCTGAACAACTTTAGGTGGACGTAGATGTCTTTTGATTATGACCTTTTTGTCATTGGCGGCGGCTCAGGTGGCGTGCGCGCAGCACGTGTGGCGGCAGCCGATACTGGCTCCAAAGTGGGTATGGCTGAGGAAAGTCGCTACGGCGGCACCTGTGTGATCCGGGGGTGCGTGCCTAAAAAGCTGATGGTTTTCGCCTCCACCTATGCCCCTGCAATGAAACAAGCGGCTGCCTATGGCTGGGATGTTCAGGCTGTTGGCTTTGACTGGAACGCTTTTCGCGTGAAGCTGGAAGGCGAGTTGGACCGTCTCGAGGCTGTTTATCGCAGGTTGCTGAAAAACTCAGGCGTTAAAACCTACGATATGCGCGCCGAAGTGGCAGGGCCAAATACGGTTCGTTTGGCGGATGGTCGTGAGCTCACTGCTAAAACAATTTTGGTGGCCACCGGTGGCTGGCCCACTGTGCCAAAAGTTCCGGGCGCTGAGCATGCGATTACTTCAAACGAGATTTTTCATCTTAAGGCACTGCCTAAGCGGATGTTGATCCTGGGTGGTGGATACATCGCCTGTGAATTTGCTGGCATTCTAAACGGTCTCGGCGTCGACACTCATCTTTGGTATCGCGGTATGCAGGTTTTGCGTGGCTTTGATAGAGAAGCGCGTGATGTGATTTCTAAAGGCATGCAAGAGCGTGGGGTCACGATTGTGACTGAGACCAATATTGCACAGATCGATAAGGTTGCGGATGGTGTTCAAGTTACGGACACCCAGGGGGCTGTGCATGACTTTGATTTGGTGATGTATGCGACGGGCCGCGCGCCAAATAGCTCGGGCCTTGGCCTTGAGGCGCTGGGCGTAGGCTTAGATCGCGCGGGAGCTGTTGAGGTGGACAGCTATTCGCAAACGGTGATCCCATCAATTTACGCAATTGGCGATGTGACGAACCGGGTAAATCTCACACCGGTTGCCATACGTGAAGGCATGGCTTTCGTTGAAACGGCAATGAAGGGCAATCCAACTCCAGTGGATCACGCCTTGATCCCTTCAGCGGTTTTTACCCAACCAGAATATGGTACCATCGGCCTTAGTGAAGAAGAGGCTCGGGCGCAGGAGGTGATTGAGGTTTATGCAACAACCTTCCGTCCGATGAATACATCTTTCATCAATGATCCCCACGAGGTGTTGATGAAATTGGTGGTAAGTCAGGCAAGCCGCAAGGTATTGGGTTGTCATATCGTCGCGGATGGGGCTGGGGAAATGATACAAATGGTCGGTATCGCAGTGAAGATGGGGGCTACAAAGGAAGATTTTGACAGGGTGTGTGCTGTACATCCAACCATGTCAGAGGAACTGGTAACAATGAAATCTCCTGTGCGTACCGCTTGAAAATTTTGATGTGGACCACAGGTATGATAGATGCGCAGAATGACTGTGAAGGGAAAATGATTAATGGCGGATAATAATGGTGGTCCTTGGGGCGGCGGCGGAAGTGGCGGCAATAAGGGCAATAACAATGGAAATGGCGGCAATGACCGTAAACCAGACGGGCCACAGATCCCGGAAATTGATGAGCTTATGCGCAGGGGTCAAGAGCAACTACGCGTTTTGATGGGCGGCAAAGGTGGCGGCGGAGGCGGTGCCTCTGGTGATGGCAGCGGCGCGGGCATCCCGCGCAGCACATTCCTACTTGCAGGGCTTGCAGCCGTGGTGATGTGGCTTTTTGCGTCGTTCTATACCGTCAAACCGGAAGAACAATCTGTTGAGCTGTTTTTGGGTGAGTTTAGCCAGATCGGTACCAACGGTCTGAACTTCGCTCCTTGGCCGCTTGTGACCTATGAGAAATTTAATGTCACAACCAACCGATCAGAATCTTTAGGCCTCAATGACAGCCGTGAAAGCGGTTTGGGGTTGATGCTGACCACCGATGAAAACATCGTAGACATTGATTTCCAAGTAGTTTGGAACATTAAAAACGCAGCAGACTTTTTGTTTAGCTTGAAGGAACCAGAAGCCTCTGTGCGTGCAATTTCCGAAGCCGCAATGCGTGAAGTCATTGCGCAATCTGAACTTGCCCCGATCTTGAATAGGGATCGTGCTGCGATTGAGGCAAATGTGCGCCAGTTGATCCAAATAACACTGGATGAGCGCAAAACAGGGATCTCGGTCATTCGGGTCAACTTTAACAAAGTGGATCCGCCAAGCCGTCAGGTGATTGTAACGGCTGCTGATGGGGCACAAAAAAGGGTCTCCGTTATTGATGCTTTCCGCGACGTGCAAGCCGCTGAGCAGGAGCGTGACCAACGTGAACGTCAAGCGGATGCCTATGCCAACCAACGTTTGGCTGAAGCCCGTGGTGCTGCCGCACAGATCGTGGAGGCTGCAGAAGGCTACCGTGCAACAGTAGTTAACGCCGCCCTTGGCGAAGCCAGCCGTTTCACAGCCGTCTTAAAAGAGTATCAAGTAGCACCAGAGGTAACTCGTCGTCGGTTGTATATTGAGACCTTGGAAAAGGTTTTGGGCAACGTGGACAAGATCATCATGGACAATGGCGAGGGCGGCCAAGGTGTCGTGCCTTACCTGCCGCTCAATGAGTTGCGCAAAACACCACAAGGAGGGTCAAACTAATGTCGATGAGATCTCGTATTGCAGTGATCATTGCCGTGTTAATCACGGTGGTTGGGATGATGTCTTTGTTTATCGTGGATGAGCGTGAAAAAGTGCTTGTGCTGCGGTTTGGTCAGATCAGACAGGTGATAACGGATCCTGGTTTGGGCTTTAAGTTTCCATGGTTGGATCAAGTTGTTCGGTTTGATGATCGGATTTTGTCGCTGGAAACACCCGTGATCGAAGTCACGCCAGCCGATGATCGTCGTCTCGAAGTGGATGCCTTTGTTATGTATCGCATCTCTGATATCGTACAGTTCCGGCAAGCTTTGGGTGCCGGCGGTGAACGTGAAGCTAGCATTCAGTTGAATGATATCTTGGATGGTCAAATCCGGGCGGTTTTGGGTGCGGATGGTGTTACGTCCAATGCCATCCTTTCGCCAGAGCGGTCCAGACTTATGAAAAGCATTCGTGAGGCGGCGCAGGTGCGAGCTAAGGATTTGGGTCTGGATGTTGTGGACGTGCGTTTGCGTCAAACAAACCTGCCAGAGCAAAACTTTGATGCAACCTTGCAGCGGATGATCGCAGAGCGCGAGCGTGAAGCAACAGACGAACGTGCGCGGGGCCGTGAAGCGGCACAGCGTGTGACTGCGGTTGCAGATCGTACGCATGAAGAGACGCTGTCTGCGGCGAAACGTGATGCATTGATCATCGAAGGTGAAGCAGATGCACAACGGACCCGGATTTTGGCCGAGTCGTTTGGTGCTGATCCAGAGTTCTTTGATTTCTACCGATCATTGGCAGCCTATGAAGCCTCTATAAAAGCGGAGAATTCAACTTTGGTGATTCCACCAGATCACGAATTCTTGACTTACTTGCAGTCTGCTGCGCCACGCGTGGCCAATTGATCGCAAAGTTACTATTCGGCCTAGCGGCCGTTATGATTGCCGAGGGGCTGGTATATTTACTGGCCCCTCATGCCATTGAGGGGCTGCTCAAGGCGCTGAAGTCCTTGGCCATTCCCGCGCGTCGACAGTTGGGTGCATTGCTGCTGGTTGGTGGTTGCATTTTGGCTGTTTTGGCGGCTTAGTAAGAGGATTTCCACTGCTCTTATAGTCACGTCTTGTTGAGCGACTGTAATGTGCCATTGCGCTGGAAATCTTCCGCACTACGTTTGACTCAACCGAAGAAAAAAGCTCGATCTGCATTGTTTAGACGGGTTCACAAGGAGATGATGATGAAATCTGTTGCCATATCTGTATCCAAATCACTTGCGCAAATGCGTGTGGTCGGAGTTTTGACTGCCGTTACGGTTTTATTGATGCTGCAAGCGATCCAAGTCTCGGCCCAAATGATGCCGAATACTTTTGCCGATCTGGCCGAAGATATTAGCCCCTCGGTGGTCAATATCACCACAACAACGGTCATCGCTGGCCGTGCGGATCAAGCGCCTCGTGGGATTGTGCCTAAGGGCTCTCCGTTTGAAGATTTCTTTAAAGAGTTTGAAGATCGCCGCCGTGGTGGTGGAAATGGTGGGTCAAGCCGCTCATCTGCATTGGGATCGGGTTTTGTCATCTCTGCAGATGGCTTCATTGTGACCAACAATCACGTGATTGAGGGTGCCGATGAAATCGAGATTGAGTTTTTCTCAGGCGAAACATTGGCGGCCAAAGTAATAGGCACCGACAAGAATACAGATATCGCTGTGCTGAAGGTCAAATCTGACTCGCCGCTGCCCTTCGTGAACTTTGGTGATAGCGACACCGCAAGGGTTGGCGATTGGGTGGTTGCGATGGGCAATCCACTGGGGCAGGGGTTTTCAGTCTCAGCTGGGATCATATCAGCACGCAATCGGGCCTTGGCTGGGATCTATGATGATTACATCCAAACTGATGCTGCAATTAACCGCGGCAACTCGGGCGGCCCCTTGTTCAATTTGGACGGCGAAGTTGTCGGTGTGAATACTGCGATTTTGTCGCCGAATGGCGGTTCCATCGGCATCGGGTTTTCAATGGCTTCAAATGTTGTGAGCCGGGTTGTGGATCAATTAACAAAATTTGGTGAAATTCGTCGCGGTTGGTTGGGCGTGCGCATACAAGATGTGGATGCAGATATTGCTGAGAGTATTGAAGGCTTGGATCGCGCCGCCGGAGCTGTGGTCACAGGTGTGCCAGACGGCCCTGCAAATGATGCGGGCATGTTGCAAGGCGATGTGATCGTGATCTTTGATGGCTACGAAGTTGAAGACGTGCGCGACTTGGTTCAAACCGTTGGCAATACCGAAGTGGGTAAAGCGGTGGATGTGATCGTGGTGCGTGATGGCAAGCGCGAGACGCTCAGCGTGACCCTTGGTCTGCGAGATGACGCGACTTTGGCGCGCTCAGATGATGCGCCGATATCGGAAGACACGCCCAAGGAGTTTGAAAATCTTGGGATTACCCTGTCTAACATAACTGATGAAATTCGTGAGGGTCTTGAGCTGCTGGATGACACCGCAGGTGTGGTCGTAGTCGATGTGCTAGAGACGTCGGAAGCTTTCAAAAAAGGTGTGAAATCTGGGGATGTGATTACCGAAGCGGGGCAAGAAAAAATCGCATCGCTTTCAGATTTTGAAGCACAGGTCGAAGCCACAATAGAAGGGGGTCGCAAGACGATGCTCTTGCTGGTCCGCCGTGCTGGTGATCCGCGCTTCTTGGCTTTGACCGTGCAAGACTAACTTGCACGTACCTCACCAATAGAGGGCGGCCCTGGGGTCGCCCTTTTTGTTTGGAGGCTGCGTCAGCTCAAGGCTGTTCTGTGGCACGGCTGGTTTGGGACAATAGCAGCTCATCCAACATGAAGGAGATATCCTCCACATTTTCAGCGATCACATGGCACACCGCACCCTCGCGCTGGATGCGTCCTGTGACGCGCAGCATGCGCCCAGAGATCACGGCCCGGCGGTATGTTTCATAAAGCTTGTGCCAGACAATCACATTGCAAACCCCTGTTTCATCCTCAAGTGTGATGAAGATCACACCATTGGCGGTTCCGGGTCTTTGGCGCACCAATACCAAACCGGCCACAGTGACCCTTGCACCGTTGGGTGGCAGGCCCAGCATCGTATGTGGCAGAGCTGCGGGGGGTATTGGCCAAGTTTGAGGCGGATTACTATCCATAGAACAAAAATAGAACATTTGTGCAATGTTGCAAGCAAATTCACAATGGTATGAATGGGGCTGGAAATTTTTGAATTAAATGATACCTCAGGGGAGAAACATTCTAGCGAGACACATAACATGGCCAAAATTACATATATTGAACATAGCGGTGCGGAGCATTTGGTGGAGGTGTCCAATGGGCTCACCGTCATGGAGGGCGCACGTGATAACAACATTCCCGGCATTGAGGCTGATTGTGGCGGTGCTTGTGCCTGCTCCACTTGCCACGTCTATGTGGACAGTGCTTGGACAGATAAATTGCCGGCTATGGACGGTATGGAAGAAGACATGCTTGATTTTGCCTTTGAGCCAAAACCAGGCCAATCGCGTCTCACCTGCCAGCTGCGGGTGTCTGATGCATTGGACGGTTTGATCGTTCGAATGCCTGAGCGTCAGATTTAAAAATACTGCGCTGGCCCTCTGTTATACTGCAGCAGTGGGCCAGCGCGTGTCGTTTAAGTCTAGATAACTTAAAGTGCGCGCCAGCCGATATCGCGGCGGTAAAATCCTTCTGGCCAGTCAATTTGATCGACCATAGCATAGGCTTGAGCGCGGGCTTCGGCCAGAGTGCTGGCCCGGGCTGTGACATTTAAGACCCGCCCACCCTGTGCTGTAACACCTGAATCTGATTGCGCGGTACCCGCATGAAAACACATCGCGGATGATGTGGAGGGAAGGGCGTCTAGTCCTCCGATTATACTGCCCTTTGCATAGGTTCCCGGGTAGCCATCTGCGGCCATGACAACTGTCAAAGCATGATCTTCGGCCCAATTGACCTGCACTTCGGCAAGCCGCTCTTCGGCGCAGGCCAAAAGCAGATCCAGCGCCTGTGCGCCGAGTCGCATCATCAAAACCTGACACTCTGGATCCCCAAAGCGGGCATTGTATTCCACCAAACGTGGCACGCCATCTTTGATCATCAATCCCGCATAGAGTATGCCTTGATAAGGTGTGCCGCGTCGCGCCATTTCGGCCATGGTAGGTTTGATGATCTCAGTCATCACTTTTTCAGCAATCGTATCCGACAATACCGCTGCTGGGCTATAAGCGCCCATGCCACCGGTATTGGGTCCTGTATCGCCATCGCCCACGCGTTTGTGATCTTGTGCGGTGCCAATAGCCAGGACGTCGTTGCTGTCACAAAGGATGAAATAGGAGGCCTCTTCACCCTCCATAAATTCTTCAATCACGACTTCAGCTCCGGCTGTACCAAATTCGCCGCCAAACATGTCATCAAGCGCGTCGAGCGCTTCTTGCAGGCTCATAGCGACGATTACACCTTTGCCTGTGGCCAAGCCATCGGCCTTGACTACAATAGGCGCACCCATTTTATGCACATAATTTCTTGCGCTTTGAATATCGGTGAAATGCCCATAGCCCGCAGTGGGGGCGCCTGCGGCATCACAAATGGCTTTGGTGAAGAACTTTGAAGCTTCCAGCTGTGCAGCCGCTTGGCTTGGGCCGAAGCACAACACGCCCGTGGCGCGCAAGACATCGGCAACTCCGGCGGCAAGAGGGGCCTCAGGTCCAATAATCACAAAATCAACCGCATTGCTTTGCACAAATTCAAGCACCGCCCCGCCGTCGACAATATCTAGAGATACGCAGTCTGCGATCTTGGCAATGCCCGCATTTCCAGGGGCCACGATTAAACGATCGCATTTTGGATTTTGGGCGACGGCCCAAGCTAATGAATGCTCACGTCCACCACCGCCTAAGATTAAGATATTCATGACACGCGCTCCCCTTGGCCTTTGCTTACGGGCGTTCTAAGCTGCATCAACTCTGGTCACAAGGTGAACAATGTCTGATCTGATTGACGATCCTCGCGCAGGCGAAAACGCCCCTGAATTTACAGTTTCGGAAATTTCTGGTGCGGTGAAACGCTCGCTGGAATCTGAATTTGGCCGAATTCGGGTCAAAGGCGAAGTCGGGCGGGTCATTTTAGCGCGCTCAGGACATATGTATTTCGACGTGAAAGATGACCGAAATTCGCTGGCCTGCACGACTTGGAAAGGCCAAGTGTCAAATCTCTCCGTCATGCCTGAAGAGGGTATGGAGGTTGTGGTGACCGGCAAGATGACGGCCTTTGGTGGGCAGTCAAAATATAATCTCAACGTAGATGATGTCGCTGTTGCGGGTGTAGGTGCTTTGATGGCCATGCTGGAAAAGCGTAAGGCGGCCTTAGCGGCTGAGGGTTTGTTTGACCCAGCCCGGAAGCAAGCCCTCCCGTTTTTGCCTGAGGTGATTGGGGTGGTGACATCGCCTACCGGTGCGGTGATCCGTGATATTTTGCATCGATTGCGCGATAGGTTTCCGCGTAAAGTTTTGGTCTGGCCGGTGGCGGTGCAGGGCAGTAATTGTGCGTCGGAGGTGGCGCGGGCCATTGCAGGCTTTAATGCGCTCACACCGGGTGGGGCTTTGCCGCGACCTGATTTGATCATAGTGGCGCGTGGTGGTGGCTCTATTGAAGATCTTTGGGGGTTCAACGAGGAAATTGTGGCCAGGGCAGCTGCAGCCTCGGAAATTCCGCTCATTTCTGCGGTGGGTCATGAAACGGATACCACCTTGATTGATTTCGTATCGGATCAGCGCGCGCCAACCCCGAGTGCGGCGGCTGAGCTTGCGGTTCCTGTGCGGTTGGACCTTTTGGGGGAAACCAATTCTTTGGTGGCCCGGTCCGCGCAGGCTTTGGCCAATACCATGACGCGGCGCAAACAACGTTTGGCTGATTTGGCGCGGGCTTTGCCTCGTCCTGACAGCTTGACCATACATGCCCAGCAAAGGTTGGATCTTTGGGAAGGTCGGTTGCCCTTAGCTCTGCGAAGCTTGGTGCAACGCCAGCAACTGTGGCTTGGTGCCGCTGCCGCACTGGTCAAACCTTCGGCCTTGTGTCGGATGTTGACGCATGAGGCGCGTCAGCTGCAGGCGCTTGGCAATCGCTTGCCCCCGGCCTTGGGCCGCCGTGCGTTATCGGCCTGGCAGATGTTGAGCGCTTCCGCAGCGCGACTTCGGCCGGTGCCATTGGCTGAGCGGACCGTGAGACTGCGTAGAGATTTGAATGATCTTAACCTGCGCTTGGATCAAAATTTTGCCCGTCAAATTTCCGAACGCCAACAGAGATTGCACGCCACTGACCGGCTGCGTGAAACCTTGGGATATCGTGAGACCCTGCGCCGTGGCTATGCGGTGGTGCGTACGGGTGATGTTTTGATCACTGGGGTGGCTGAGGCCAAAAAGGCGAAATCTCTCGAGATAGAGTTTGCCGATGGCCACATCGCTGTGGCGCAGGGTAGCGCCACGAGCGGTGTCAAAACACAAAAGTCAAAACCGCCTGAACAGGGTCAATTGTTTTAATCCTGCCTGATTGGCAGCATTCAGGCTTTAGAGAAACGCATCTGAAACAAGTGGTGTCGCATTTCGACCTATTTCGAGATGTTGATGCAGGTTACACCACCTGCAATGAGTTGAGGAATGATCATGGCTAAAGAATCGACAAAAGGTGTCTGGAAATCTGGTTCTGGACGTGGTCGCGTGCGGCCGAAGGGCCGTCAGGTCGAAGATTTGGCTTGGACGCAGGTGCAAGACCTTCTGGGACAGCAACCTCGCCGACGCGATTTGTTGATCGAATTTTTGCACCTGATCCAAGATGCTTTTGGTCATATCCCGGCAGTCCAAATGCGGGCTTTGGCTGAAGAAATGCGTCTGAGCCAGGCAGAGGTTTATGAAGTTGCAACTTTCTACGCGCATTTTGACGTGGTCAAAGAAGATGAAACTCCACCACCCGCACTGACGGTTCGGATTTGCGATAGCTTGTCATGTGAAATGGCTGGCGCGGCTGCATTGCAGGAGGCTTTGGAACAGGGTTTGGATCCTGCACAAGTGCGTGTTGTTCGTGCACCCTGCATGGGCCGTTGTGACACGGCACCCGTGCTGGAGTTGGGGCGTCATCACATTGATCACGCCACACCTGAAAAGGTTTTGGCGGCTATTGCCGCGGGCCATACCCATGCGGATATTCCCAAGTATGAAGAGCTTGCGGCCTATCAAGCTACGGGCGGTTATGCTCGGCTATTGGAGCTGCGCGCCCAAGGGGATTGGCAAGAGGTTCAATCTCAGATCAAAGCCAGTGGCCTGCGCGGTCTTGGCGGTGCAGGATTTCCATCTGGCACAAAATGGGGTTTTGTCCGTAGCAACGCAGGTCCGCGCTACTTGGCCGTAAATGGAGATGAGGGTGAGCCGGGAACATTCAAAGATCGCTATTATCTTGAGCGGACCCCGCATCTGTTTTTAGAAGGCATGTTGATTGCCGCTTGGGCGGTTGAGGCGGACACCTGCTTTATCTACATGCGTGATGAATATCCTGCTGTGTTAAATATTTTGGCCAATGAGATTGCAGCTTTGGAGGCCGCCGGTCTGGTGCCTGCGGGCTATATTGATCTGCGTCGTGGGGCAGGGGCTTATATTTGTGGCGAAGAAAGCGCGATGATTGAGAGCATCGAGGGCAAGCGCGGTTTGCCCCGGCATCGTCCGCCTTTTGTGGCAGCGGTAGGTGTGCACAATCGTCCGACTTTGGTGCATAACGTCGAAACCCTGCTTTGGGTGGCGCGGATTGTGCGTGAAGGGCCGGAATGCCTTAATGCTATCGAACACAATGGTCGCCGCGGTTTGCGCAGCTACTCCGTGTCTGGCCGCGTACAAAAGCCCGGTGTTTATCTTCTACCCGCCGGATCAACAATCACAGATATCATTGCTGCTTGTGGTGGCATGTTGGAGGGGCATGTTTTCAAAGCTTATCAACCCGGTGGACCCTCCTCTGGTTTGTTGCCAGCCTCTATTCATGATGTGCCGTTAGACTTTGATACTCTGCAGCCTCTTGGCACCTTTATTGGCTCAGCGGCGGTTGTTGTGTTGTCTGAGCAAGACAGTGCACGCGGTGCAGCGTTAAACATGCTGCGCTTTTTTGAGGATGAAAGCTGCGGACAATGCACGCCTTGTCGGGTTGGCTGTGAAAAAGCGGTGAAATTGATGGGGGCCAAAACTTGGGATCAATCTCTTTTGACTGAGCTGACGACGGCCATGACTGACACCTCAATTTGTGGCCTGGGCCAAGCAGCACCAAATCCAATCAAATCCGTGATGAAACACTTCCCTGAAGAAATTTGATCCGGGGTTGGAGGCGGAAGCGGTCAAGCTCTATATAAAAAGTGCGACAGTGGCTGCATGCCATTGGCATTGCTGCACGCTCTGAGTACATTCACCGCAACCGCAACCGCAACCGCAACCGCAACCGCAACCGCAACCGCAACCGCAACGGGTATGCGGCTATTGTATGTGATGTAACGGCAAGAACTCTGGAGCACTTTGATGTCCTTTTTCGGTAAATTAAAATCTAAGCTTTTTAAATCTTCTGCGAAGCTGGAAGAGGGTTTGGATGCAATTGTGCAGGAGGATGTTGTTCTCGAAGATATCTTGGAAGATGAGCCATCGGTTGTCGTAGCCACTGATGCTGTGATTATACCTGATCCTAATCCTGATCCTGAGCCGTTGGCCGTACCGGAGGTGGCGCCAAAAGTGGCGTTTGAACCGTTGGAAATTGATACGACACCACTTAATCCCTTACCGGGAAAGTCAGGCGTATTTGGACGCACGCCGCGCCGGCTGTTGGACGATGATATGTTGGAGCAGCTGGAAGATCTGTTGATCTCCTCTGATATGGGGGTAGACACTGCGGTACGGATCACAGCGAATTTGGCGGAGGGGCGGTTTGGCAAGAAACTGTCGACCGCTGAAATCAAGACTGCTTTGGCTGAGGAAATTGCCCGGGTCATGGAGCCAGTGGCGCGGCCATTGCCGATTTATAACAAAAAACCTCAGGTGATTTTGGTGGTTGGGGTGAATGGATCTGGCAAGACAACTACAATCGGAAAATTAGCCAGCCAGTTTAAACAGGCGGGCAAGTCCGTGGTAATTGCAGCAGGCGATACGTTTAGGGCTGCAGCGGTGGGCCAGCTCAAAATTTGGGGTGAGCGCGCAGGTGTGCCGGTTATGACCGCGCCTGAAGGCTCGGATCCCGCCAGCTTAGCGTTTGATGCTATGACGCAGGCCGAAGTGGATGGTGCAGATTTGCTGATGATCGACACCGCAGGGCGGCTGCAAAATCGGACCGATTTGATGGAAGAGCTGTCGAAGATTATACGGGTGATCCACAAAAAAGATCCCAGCGCCCCCCATAATACAATTTTGGTTCTGGACGCCACGACGGGGCAAAATGCTCTAAACCAAGTGGAAGTGTTCCAGAAGTTGGCCGATGTAACGGGACTGATCATGACCAAGCTGGACGGTACAGCGAAAGGCGGTGTGTTGGTTTCACTGGCCGATAAGTTTGCTCTGCCAATCCACGCGATCGGAGTGGGGGAGCAGATTGATGATCTCGACGCGTTCGATCCGAAAGATTTTGCCAATGCATTGACGGGGGCTTAGCAGCTTGACCGAATGGATCCTGGCGATTGAAGGTACGGAGACGGGCCGACATTTTGCGATGATATTGGCGTTGATGGCAGCTGTGCTTCACGCAGCACTCGCTGCGATGCAAAAAGGACGTGTTGATCCCTGGGTCATGCGTGGGGCGATCGATATGAGCTATGGTCTGATGGCCTTGCCTGTCGCCTTGTTTGTTGTACCTTGGCCCGCCGCGCATCTTTGGACGATATTGGCTGGTGCTTGGGCCATCCATACGCTTTATAAGACACTCCAAGCGATGGCCTACACCCGCGGCGCTTACACGGTTGTTTATCCGGTGGTGCGCGGCTCTGGTCCGTTGTTTACAGTGGTGGGCGCCTATTTGCTGTTTGGAGAGGTGTTCACACTCGGACAATGGGCGGGCATGGGGGTGTTGTTATGCGGCATCTTTGGACTTGCGGTCTACAATTTACGCACAGTGACCTTGGAGCGCGAAACACTTAATATGGCGCTGGGTTTGGCGCTGTGCACCGGTCTATGTGTGGCACTTTACACCACCTATGATGCCTATGGTATTCGGGCTTCTGCCGATCCTTTTACCTTTCTCGCATGGTTTTTTGTGGTCGACAGTTGGACCATGCCGATCTTCTCCGGACTTTATGCCAATCGCAAAGGGATCTCTCTGAAAGGGCAGGGCCTTTGGTGGCGGGGGCCCGTGGGTGGGCTGCTGGCGATTGCCTCCTTTGGCTCAATCTTAATGGCCACACGGTTGGATAAAGTCGGCGAGGCCGCGATATTGCGCGAAACATCTACGATTTTCGCCGCTTTTATTGGCTGGTTGTTTCTCAAAGAGACGGTGGGACCGCGCAGGGTGGCATTGATGGCTTTGATTGCGCTGGGTGCCGTGATAGTTGAATTTTCAGGATAATAGGGACGATTGATTATGTCTGATGATACGTTGCCAAAATGGGTAAAACCGCTGCTGGAATTTGGGCCGATAGTGGCTTTTTTCTTCGCCTATATGCGCATGAAAGAGACCGTCTACACAATTGGCAGCAACGATTACCAAGGATTTATCGTGGTGACAGCGTTATTCGTGCCCTTGCTGCTGGTCTGCACGGGGATTCTTTGGAAGCTGACCGGAAAGATCTCACCTATGCAGATCATGACTGTGATTTTGGTGACAGCCTTTGGCGGGATGACGGTCTGGCTGAACGATGATCGCTTTATCAAGATGAAACCAACGCTGATATATCTGATCTTTGGAGGTCTTTTGAGCATTGGTCTGCTGCGTGGGCAGTCATACCTGCGTGTGGTGATGCAAGAGGCCTTGCCGATGCAAGATGCTGGTTGGATGATCCTAACGCGGCGGGTGGCTGCATTTTTCTTTGGGCTTGCTGTGTTAAATGAGGTGATCTGGCGCGGTTTTTCTACGGAAATTTGGGTCTATTTCAAAACTTTTGGTCTTACCGCAGCTTTGTTTGCCTTCTTCATGATGCAGGGGAGACTGCTTGCTAAATACGCACTTCAGCAGGGTGATTGATCCAGCGGAGCGGCCGCGCTGCGCCCTTTTCTCTTGGAGGTCGCCTTCGGCGCCCTACAGGCTGTTGGTCTTTCGCAGTGGACTTCCATTGTTTCGATCTGTTTGAATTGTTTCCCTTTGCTAGGTTTCCTTTACACGAATGCGATCCACTAAGATTGGCTCGCGCGCCCACACAAGCTGTTACGACCTCAACCTTACATGTTGACCAGCCCGGGCCTGGGGCTTAGGCAAGCTGTGTGGCGATTTGTTACCGGATTGCGGGCCACGTTAAATAAGCTGCTAAAAAGGTTTGGGTAGTTTTAAACACCCCGCCTTTCACCGGTGGGGGTTTTTTGTGCTCATAAGGAGGGTCAAATGACACGCGATAAACGCACACTCGCGGTGCATGCTGGCACCCGTCGCTCGCAATACTCTGAAATGTCCGAAGCTATTTTCATGACGCAGGGTTTTATTTATGAAAGTGCTGAGGCAGCTGAGGCTCGGTTTGAGCAGGCGGGCGAAGATGAGTTCATCTATGCGCGCTACGGCAACCCGACCGTTCGCATGTTCGAGGAACGGATTGCGGCTCTGGAGGGAGCCGAGGATGGATTTGCCACGGCTAGTGGCATGGCTGCGGTGCATGGGGCATTGGCCGCGATGACGCATGCGGGCGATCATGTGGTGGCGGCGCGGGCTTTGTTTGGATCTTGTCTTTATGTTCTTGAAGATGTCTTGGCCCGCTTTGGCGTACAAGTAACTTTGGTGGATGGGTTGGATTTAGACGCTTGGGCCCAAGCGATCACCCCCAACACCAAATTGGTATTTTTTGAAAGTATCTCGAATCCGACGCTCGAAGTGATTGATATCGAAGCCGTAGCCAAACTGGCCCATGCGGCCGGCGCTTTGGTGGTGGTGGATAATGTGTTTTCTACGCCGGTTTACTCCAATGCGATACCTCTTGGTGCCGATGTGGTGATCTATTCCGCTACCAAACATATCGATGGTCAAGGCCGTGGATTGGGTGGGGTGATTTTGGGCTCGAAAGAGATCATTCGGTCGATTGTTGAACCTTTCATGAAGCACACGGGTGGGGCGATGAGCCCATTTAACGCCTGGATGATGGTCAAAAGCCTCGAGACTTTGGACCTGCGCGTGCGCGCGCAAGTGGCGACAGCGACTGAGCTTGCTGGACTGTTGGAGCAACGAGGGGATTTAGCACGCGTCATATATCCGGGTTTGCCAAGCCATCCACAGTTTGCGCTTACACAAGCGCAAATGGGCGCCGGTGGCACGGTCCTGGCAATTGATGTTGGCAGCAAGGTGCGGGCATTTTTGATGATAAACGCGTTAGAAATCATGTTGATTTCAAACAATTTAGGGGATTCTAAGTCGATTATCACCCATCCTGCGACCACAACTCATCAACGCTTGCCGCAGGATCAAAAGGATTTGCTGGGCATAATGCCAGGATTGTTGCGCCTGTCTATTGGTTTGGAGAGTGCGAAAGACCTTAATTCTGATCTACAGGCGGCATTGGACGTTGCGTTCCTATCGGATTAATTCGCTTACGTAGCTTGAAATTGCATGAAACAGGCTATGTATTATCAGAGAAGTTGAAAACTAACCTATTGATCCCCAATATGTAAGGGGAAGGCCCGCACCTGAGAAAAGGGGAAATTGCCATGAACATTCATTTTCCAGACATGGACGAAGCACCGACTCGCGCTGACGTTGAGGCGGCTGCAGCCTTGTTACGTCGTTGGGCAGGTGCTGCCAGCGCTGATGAGGTGGAGGCATTTGGCCCCATTTTGCCAAGTGATGCAAGCTTAGAGCTCAGCCGAGTCTACCCTAAGGCTTTTGAGGCGGATGCCGAATATATTCGGGGCTTGCCTGATCTTCAGAATGGGCCGTCTTCGCTCATCCGGGGCGCTCCGCGCCATATTCAGCACGTGGGCATTTCCAATTTTCGCCTGCCGATCCGATTTAAAACTCGCGACAATGGCTCTTTGCAATTAGAAACCTCGGTGACAGGTTCCGTCTCGCTGGATGCGGATAAAAAGGGCATTAACATGTCGCGTATCATGCGCACATTCTACCGTCATTCTGAGGAAACTTTTAGTTTTGATGTGATCGATCGGGCCTTGGACGATTATAAGGCTGATCTAGACAGCTTTGATGCGCGCATCCAAATGCGCTTGTCTTTCCCGATGAAGGTTGAGAGCCTACGCAGTGGATTGAGCGGCTACCAATATTACGACATTGCGCTTGAGCTGGTTGAGATTGATGCTCAACGCCACAAGGTGATCCATCTCGACTATGTCTATTCCTCTACCTGCCCTTGTTCACTGGAATTGGCCGAGCATGCACGCGCGAGGCGTGGTCAGCTGGCAACGCCACATTCCCAACGATCTGTTGCTAGGATATCTGTGATGGTGGCTCCACACGAAAGCTGCTTATGGTTTGAGGATCTGGTAGATTTGTGCCGCCTAGCGGTGCCGACCGAGACGCAAGTGATCGTCAAACGCGAAGATGAGCAAGCTTTTGCTGAGTTGAACGCGGCCAATCCAATTTTCGTGGAAGATGCCGCGCGACTGTTTTGTGAGCAATTGCAACTCGACCCGCGGATTGGTGATTTTAGGGTTATTGCAAGCCACCAAGAAAGCCTGCACAGCCATGATGCAATCTCGGTTCTGACCGAAGGGCCAACCTTCGCTCAAACCAGTCTTGATCCACGCACCTTCGAAAGCCTATTTCACATCGGCTGATTGCTTGACTTGCTGAGCATTCAACGCCAACGCTAAACCTATGTTTGATGTACGCCCAGTTTTCAATGTGATCGGTTTGTTGGTCAGTTGCCTTGGCCTCACCATGCTGTTTCCCTTTGCCTTGGATTTATCCCGTGGTAATGGCCATTCCGGCGTGTTTCTGGAATGTGCTCTTATTACGGTACTGACCGGCGGCATGATTTATCTGGCCACACGGCGTGAAGAGGCGCAGGGGCTGACACTACAACAAACGTTTTTGTTGACCACTGGTGTTTGGGTAGCACTTCCGCTTTTTGGAGCTTTGCCATTTGTTCTTGGCGCAACAGATGCCAGCTATACAGATGCATTCTTTGAGGCCATGTCTGGTCTGACCACCACCGGGGCGACTGTGTTTTCGGGACTTGATTATTTGCCCGATGGCCTGCTTTTGTGGCGCTCGATCCTACAATGGCTTGGTGGAATTGGGATTATTGTTGTGGCCATGGTGTTTCTGCCTGAGCTGCGCGTGGGCGGCATGCAGATATTCCGATCCGAGGGGTTTGATACGTTTGGTAAGATCTTGCCGCGGGCTACGGAGATTGCTGCGCAAATTGCATGGCTCTATGTGGCGCTTACGGCGGCCTGCGCAGTTGTTTATATTGCGTCAGGAATGCGCAGTTTTGATGCAGTTTTACATGCGATGACGACTATCGCGACCGGAGGGTTTTCGTCTTACGATGCTTCCTTCGTCAGATTTGGCGCCGCCACCGAATATGCTTGTGTTCTATTTATGTGTTTGGCCGCGCTGCCGTTTGTGCGCTATGTTCAGCTGATCAATGGGCAACCGAGCTCATTGTTCAAAGATACCCAAGTGCGGATGTTTTTCATCATCTTGATGGTCGCCGTTGGGTTTTTGACGGCGGTGCTGTGGCAGGGTAATGAATTGCAAGGCGAGTTGGGCTTTCGTAAGGTGCTGTTTAACGTGGTGTCGATTGTAACCGGGACAGGCTATGTCAGTGCGGATTACAGCGGCTGGGGCCCTGTGGCCGTTGTGCTGTTTTTCTATGTGGGGCTGGTGGGCGGTTGTGCGGGATCCACCTCTTGCTCAGTGAAGGTGTTTCGCTATCAGCTTTTGGTTTCTGCCATTCACATGCAGTTGCGTAAGATCAACAGCCCACATGGGGTTTTCAATTTGCGCTATCAGGGCCGGATTGTGGGCACAGATGTGATCAACTCAGTGATTTCATTCTTCGTGATTTTCTTTGTGTCTTTGGGGATTTCGGCCATGGCCTTGGCCTTTACGGGCCTTGATATGCTCACGGCGTTTTCTGGTGCAGCTGCGGCGTTAGCCAACATTGGGCCGGGCTTGGGCGAGGTGATTGGGCCTTCAGGAAATTACGGCAGTTTAAATGACACCGCAAAATGGATTTTGGCCATGACAATGCTGTTGGGCAGGTTGGAATTGTTGGCTGTTTATACTTTATTTACGCTTAGATTTTGGAGGAACTGATGCGAGAGACCAAACCTTTAGGTGTGCAAATTTCACATATGCTGAAAGAGCGCGGGGTTGACGTTATTTTTGGAATCCCTGGGGTGCATAATCAAGAGATGTATCGTGGCATTGAAGAGGCTGGCATCCGTCATATTTTGGCTCGCCACGAACAGGGCGCTGGCTTTATGGCCGATGGCTATGCCCGAGCTTCTGGCAAGCCGGGAGTGGCTTTTGTGATCACCGGGCCGGGATTGTGCAATATTATGACGGCCATGGGCCAAGCCTATTCAGACTCGGTACCTGTTTTGGTGCTCTCAAGCTGTCTGGATGAGACCGCAGCCCGTCGCGGCCAGCTGCACCAGATGTTGGATCAAGAGGCAGCGGCCCGGACGGTTTGCGATTGGTCCTATCAAGCCAACAGTGTCAGGGCGGCTTACGATCTCGTGGATCGTGCTTTGGTGGAGTTCAAAACACAACGCCCGCGCAGTAAACACATTCAAGTGCCAATTACATTGCTGGAAGGCCAAGCCTCAGCTGCCCCGTGTCAATCAAGAATTCTGGCTAAACTAATAGGCATGTCGAATGCCGATATGTCAGGCTTGGGGGCGGCGCTCACAGCGGCTTCTTATCCGTTATTTGTCATTGGTGGTGGCGCGGCGGCCTCGTCGGAAGCTTTGTGCGAGGTTGTAGGTGCCTGCGGTGCGGCGTGCTTTGAGACCTATGCTGGGCGCGGTGTTATAGCTTGGGATGATCCGCTTAACTTTGGTTCGGCTTTGGCGCGCCCAAGTTCGGCGCAGGTTATGGCGCAGGCGGATTGCATTGTTGCCATTGGCACTGAATTGGCTGAGGTCGATCTATGGCGCAACCATATGGGCCATGAAAGCCCACTTTATCGGATTGATATTGATCCGGAGTGTCTGGCCGATGAACACCGCGCTGATGTGGCCATCAATGCACGGGCTGAGGATGCCATGGCCCGCCTGCTTGAAACGTTGACGCCGTCCTCTTCGCTCTGGCAGGCGTCCGATGTTGCCCATCAACGCGATGTTTGGCGTGCGGAAACCGAAGCAGAGCGTCCTGGGATTATTGCGATTGTGGAGGTTTTGCGCACCGTAGTGCCGGAAAACGCGATGATTTACTCTGATATGACCCAGTTTGCTTATGTGGCTAATGAGGTTTGGCCTATGACTCGGCCGAAGCATTGGCATCATCCGTCAGGCTTTGGGACCTTAGGCTATGCTTTGCCGGCCGCGATTGGCGGCGCCACTGCACGACCTGCGCACCCCACCATGGCCATCGCAGGCGACTACGGGTTTCAATATTCTGTGCAAGAGTTAGGCGCGGCAGTCGAGCTGGGGCAAGCCTTGCCGATAATCTTATGGGACAATGGCAAGCTCAAAGAGATAGAGGACAGTATGCGCAGCGCCCAGATAGCCCCTAACGCTGTGATTGCGAAAAATCCTGATTTTATGGGTCTAGCCAAAGCTTATGGGGCAAATGCCGTGGCGCCAGCGACTTTTGCCGAGCTGCGCCAAGCTGTGACAGAGGCCTTCGCCGCAGATGGCCCTACGGTGATTTATCTGACGCCAGCGATCCGCGCCTAGAGTGGGTCAGGCCACGCGCCAAGCCCTGGATATGAGAATGACAAAACTATGAACCAGTCGGTTGGGGAATTGCGAGTTGACTTCGTCAGCGGTGCAGTTGCGCATCGGCTGCGCTTTGGTGGAGGTCGAGGGCAAGCTCTGGCCAAAGCCATGGGACTGCGCGCAGGCAAAACACCCTCTATTATAGATGCCACCGCTGGCTTGGGCCGTGACTCCTTTCTTTTGGCTTCTCTCGGCGCTCAGGTCACTTTGATTGAACGTTCAGAACAGATGCACTCTCTACTAGTGCAGGGGATGGAGCGGGCTCGACAGGAGGGCGGCGAATTTAGCGAGATCATGGACCGGCTGACCCTTTTACAAGGCGATGCAAAGGAACTTTTGCCCGGATTGTCTGCCGAAGCCATCCTGATTGATCCCATGCACCCGCCCCGGACAAACTCTGCACTAGTGAAACGCGAACTACGGCAAGTGCGTGAGATCGTGGGGGTGGATGAAGATGCGGCAGAGCTGGTTCGTGTGGCTCTTCAACACGCGCGTCATCGGGTTGTTTTGAAATGGCCTGCCAAGGCGCCGCCGATTGCGGGCATAAGAGGCTGCTCACATCAGATCTTGGGAAAATCCACACGCTACGATGTCTTTATGCTGGGGTAGGTCAACCACTCTTTTGCGCATGACACCGTTTTACGCGCCTTAATAAGTATGATTCTTTACCTCTGGTAATCATTTGTCACTTTGAGGGTACCACCATGTCACTTATAATCGCTCTAAAATTTTTCCATTTTCTTGGGTTGTTTTTGGCCGGTGGCCTGGGGGTAGCAAACAGCTTGCTCGCGAAAGAGCACCAATTGGCCAAAGAGGCCCCAAGCGCTGCTGTTCAGAAAACCATGGCCAAACTAGCAAAAATTGGGTTGGTTGCTTTGGTGTTGTTGTGGATCACTGGTTTTGGTCTCGCCAATCAAATTTATGGCGGCATGAATTTGGGTTGGGCCTTCAACATGAAGTTGCTGGGTGCCACTGTTCTTTTGGGTGTGGTGATTTTCGCCAATGTTTATCCACCGTCGAAATTCAAAAAGGGCGAAGTGCCTGATCCAAAGATCATGAGAATTGTACCGATGATTGCTCGTAGCTCTTTAGTCCTGGTCCTCTTGGGAATCGCGATCACGACAAGCGCTTCATAAAATCGCTATGTTTATAATGCGAGTTGGGTCCTGCTCTGCTGCTTTTGCCCACAAAATGATAGTGTGACTCGACCCAATACGACTCGGCCACGAGGCTAAAACACTCTATCATTGCCGACAAAGCCGCGCTTGTTCGCATCAATCGGTTTTTTGTTGCGCAAAATTCCACGCTATTGAGTTAATATTACCCGCAAACGGGCGTTTTGCTGAGAAAACAAGAAAATTCTAAAAAATGAGAGATTCCTGAAAATAGCGCTTGCGACTCTCTGCAGCTAACACTAAACCCCTTTTACCGGAGGCGCTGAGCGAAACCGGGACGAACGTTGGGTCCTGTAGACTGCGGTTCGTAGCAGAATTAGATATAACATTAAGCGGGGCGCGCTTGTATTAATGAGCGCACTTTGTTTATTTTTGTGTCACGTTATTTGAAATTACTGATATCTGAAGAGA
>MDSY01102312.1_pt1 | contig 27134 bp, 12 predicted proteins | sample 811131 | NCBI WGS metagenome assembly MDSY01 (sample SAMN05326643, study PRJNA326480) | marine metagenome | isolation source: seawater | place: Atlantic Ocean: South West | collected 2010
GCATATGACTGACTCTGTAACCATTCATAATAACCCGTTAATGAACCCGAGGATTGATAATTTGACACCGCTATAAATTGGTTTAAATCTCTTTCATAAGCATGACAGGTATGATCAGAAAATGAACATTCTGAGCGACAATATGTTAAAAATAAGGGAATCATTTTTATTATCATTGTGAATCCTTGTTCATTGATAAGGCTTTTTCTAACCGTTTAATTAAATCTTGTTGTTCTTTTAAATGAGCTTTTAATGATGCATCTAACTGCTGATTAGCATCTTTTTCATCATCCAAGCGTTGTTCAGCTTTATGAATATAACGATTAATAATATCAATATTAAACGAAAATCCAACCAACGTATTAATGTAAGCGACATCATCCCCCTCATACCCATCCCAAGCTCGTCCAATAATAAGCGGTAATTGCTCTGATAATAAGTTATCTTCATGAACAGCAATAGCGGTACCATCACCTTTACCAGAAGGAACCAAAATATCACCTGGATTAACCCCTCCAATAACTTTTACAGGAACCTGACCAAGAAATGCAATTAATTCATATAAATGTTTCACATCATCACCTGGAAAATTACCAACCACAACAGGCGCACTAGATATAACCATAATAGTATCAGCATCATGGGTATCTAAGGATATTTCACCAGAAAAAACACCAACAATATCACCTGGGTTAATCACTTCCTTTGGATCTCTTTTAATCATATACTCTGCATAATCTCTTCCAGGTGAAGAAAATTGAACACCTGCACCTAAAGAACTGGAAATGTTAGTATCTAGGCCTTCAATTTCTCCTAAAGGAACGTTAGGCACAGGCCCTGAAAAAAATGAAGCAAAATTAGTCCCTTCTCCAATTGTCGAATTAACAAAGTTTAACGCTAAAATAGGCTTAGAAACATCAAGAGCTTCGATATGTGTTAAATAATCATTATTATTAAAATCAGACTCTCCTGATCGACGGATTTTAACTGGATTTACAAAGTTTGTCCTACACATATTAAGCGGATCGTTCTTATCGTTTTGCATCAGATAATTAGCATCTTTATCTTCATTTTTAGTTACATACGACCATGTTCTTTTTTCTGAGTCTGTGAGTTCACCATGTGTGAGTGGTGTATCTCTGGCTACAGTATCGGTGTCTGGAAAAGCAGCAAAATCAACTTTCTTACAATCTCTCGCAGCAATAGACCCATAATTTCTATAAGTACCACCATCATAAGTAGTGACAGGCGATGCAGCTACCGGAAGAGAAGCATGGGAACGTGGTACAAATCGAGGAGAATTCGAAGAGTCATCTAAGCGTAATAAATCAGGAGAGGCGATGTTGTTATCTTTCATTCGTTGTATATAACAACCTGCATTAAATTTTGTAACAAAATCTTTCCAATTATATAGGTCAATTGAACAATCTGGCTGGTCAGTTACACCATTAAAAGCAGGGAGGGTATTCGTTTGTAATGTTGGACCACTCTGCCCAACCTCTTGTATTGGTTGCCCTTGATAATTAACCCCCAAAACATCTTTAACAATCCACGCAAAATAATGGCAGGAATAAACAGATTCTCTTACAGCCCCATCTGTAAGAGAAACATTAATGGTATCCTGATAAGCATCAACACCGTTTCCTATACCACTTATCACTTCATTCTTAGTAACAGGAGCATATACTGTTCTTGGGAAATCAGCTGGATCATTCCAATAATAATTATCGTCTCTAAACTCATATGATGTTGTAGTACCCACAACAATTGATGCAAAATTATCCCAAATAGGCTCATTGCCATACACCCGATAATCACCATCACAACCAGCACCTTCTTCAGCAGCCGTTCTAAGGCTAGTAGGGATACCAAAGTTATCATAACTATATTCTTTTGATGTAAAATACATCTCTTGATTGGCTTCTGCACCATATAAAAACAAGTCAGGATCAATGGAACTGGTTTGAAAAAATTCAACATAACCCTCACTTGAAAAATCTGAGTAATCTTTAACATGTAAAACCGATTTTGGTTTATTGAGTGTATCAAAAGCACGTCCTATACCAACATAGGATGTATCCATATAAGCACCCGCAATTAAAGGTGCTTGAAACTCTGAACCGGTTGTAGATCCAATACTAAATTGGATATCATCATTTCCTGCTAACTCTTGCAAATTAACTTTAAGATGAGAAGCATAGATATTTTCTCCAAGAAACCGATTATCTCGACCAATGGATAAAACATCCAAATTTTCTGAACAATTTTCATCTGACGATAATTCCGGAGAAATACAAGGCCCACCCGAAAAAATCACAGTCGCATCAGGATTTATCAGATCATTAAACGCATCTGTCTGAGGAACATATTGTCCAATTCGAACATCTTGATGACGAGTCTTATAAGACATATAGCGATATCGAATAACGCCTTTATTAAGTACCGTAAGTTTATGTTGATCAAGATCGACATAATCATGAACATTAGGGGTAGTATGGTAATACTTACTATTTGCCTTTAAAAAAATCTTAGCAACATAATCTTCAAAGTCCATATGAAACCCATGTTCTGTTTTAAAAAAATGGGAACCTATATTTGAATCGGTTATATCACTACCATGATAAAGTTTTAAATTAGTATCTTTATAATCAGTTGTTACACCAACATCTAAATCCGAAAGACTGCCAATAACCAATGTTTCTGAAAACTTAACATCGCCATTCACAAACGCATTATTAGCTTTAACTAAATTAATCCCTACTCGAGCAATATTAAATAATTCTAAAAAGGCAGGATCATTACCCGTTGAAAATGCTAATGGAAACATTGTTTTATTACCAGTTCCTGTCATTTCTGAAACAAAACTACTATGAACACAATCACCAAAATCAGGATGTGGACGACTATTAGGGCTTTCCGGTACCCAAATTTCTCCAACAAGATCATCAATAACACAAATATTAGCTTCTTTTTGATTATAATTAAACTCATATTGCATCGCAAAAACATTTTGAGTTGTAAAACTTTCTAAAACAGCTAAAATATTTTCTGAAATGGATGCGATAGGAGGAAATGTATTAATATTATCAAATTGTGTCATGTTAGTTTGATTAATCTGTCCGTCATTATTAATAATCTGTGCGTCTTGAAGAGCAATCCAAATATCTGTTATAAAACTTTGAACTAAAGGTATATTATTATCCCCATCAGGCAAAGTATTAGCAAAACTTCTCATTGTTAATTGATTATCAAAAACCCCATCTGTTTTAAGATTAGTATTATTATTATTAGCCATTACTCCCAAAGGAACTAATGTAAAATTAAACGTGATTCCACTATCTCCATTACGAAACGAAAGAATTTCCGTATCTGTGCTTAAGGTATCAGAAGCAATAACCGTTAACGGAAAATCATAATTCACATTTTCTAAACACTTATTACCATCGTTCTCTGTAAAATCCGGAAGTTGAGTACAAGCTTCTTTCTTATGATGTGTCCAATACTTACTAGGATCAGCCACTAAATCAATAACAACTTTAGAATCATATTGACTCCCTGACTTACCATAGAAGACCCCCGCATAACTGTACGAATCTTCCGCAGCCTTAGCATCTAGATCCCTTACATCTGAATATAAACCATAATGAGGATCATCTGAGTTACCTGCTGCACTTGTGTTGCCAATCGTTATTGCATAACCCGCTATATTATGATTCCAGATATCCGTATTTAAGTTAGATACAATATCCTTAGCAATAAACTGCTCCATACTATTTTGGGTAATATTGATACCAAGTGGATTAGCACCAGTATCATTATTTCCAGAAACTTCAACCGTTCCATTAACAATCAAACGCGTTTTGGCATCCTCTGAATATTCAATACGATTAATTAACATTTGACCAGAAACAGTTAAATCAGCTACTAAATTAGTAGTAATTCCACCAACGCCAATTTTATTATTTAAATCAATAAAAAACGGCTCATTACCGGAATCATCCGTAACATGCATAAAATGATGGGTGGGTGAAAAACGATTTAATGTAAAGGTTTCAGTAGGCTGATCAACAAATAAACCAACCTTTAAATTACCATCTCGATTAGGATGATAAAACGTTAAAACAGAGTTATTATTAGCCATAAATTTTAATGATTCAGATCCAAATACGATTTCAGACATGTTGACATTTGAACTTACACCAAGACTTAAAAAACTATCATCTGCAGCTTGTAAGTTATCATTATTTTGAATAACTACGGCATGCCGATCAAATGATAAATTTTTTACTGAGTTATCATGTCCAATAAAAATAGGGCTTGCGTTAGTTGTTATTAAAGCGAAGTCTATATTTGGGTGGACAGCTAAACTAGTCTGATTAGTAACGTTTGCCGTATTAATTAAAAACTGAATATGATCAACATTTTTTGTAATCACACCAAACGTAGTACTAGGACCCGAAAAAAACACATTACTAGTAGGACTCGTAGCACGAATATCTACATTAGCCACGCGATCACTAGGATTATAAGAACCACCTACAGCCACTCCCTTATCATCAATCTTAAGTTTATTCATGCTTACAATAACCGCAGAAGCACTATAAGGTTTTATATTAAAACTAACAGATAAATTTGGTTGTAAACCACTGGTATCACCTATAAAAACCGTATCATTTTTAATTGTAAACATATCATTTGAATTTGATCTGATACTAACCAAGTCGCTATTGGTTGTTGCAATTTGAACCATATAGTCACTATTAGTATCAAAACTTGTTGTACTGTTACGTGAAACACCAATATCAACAAATAGCTGATTACCACTACCATCTGCATTAGCTCCCATAGTATGATCAATAGCAAATACAGACTGGTTGTTACCCGTACTTAACTCAACTAAAAAATCTTGGTAAAGTTTCGCAAGATTAGTATCCTTGTGAATATTACTAGAAACATAAACATCAACACCAATCGTAATATCATTCCCCTGCTCATCCTGGCTAATAACACGAGAAGTGGGCGTTGGAATCGTACTGTTGTATAACGGGGAAAATAAAACACGACCTCCTTCAAAAATAGCAGCATATTTTTTCACATTGGCTAACACACCGCCACCTAAATAATAATCAGCCATTAACTCTGACATATTAATACTAACGCCAGTTACTACATCATCTGCACTATCCTTATCTGACAAATTAGAAGATGTAACCCGAACATATAATCCTTTCATATTTAAGTCATTAGCAGCGTTAAGTTCTGAAGGAGAACGATAATTTAATTGCAAATCAATATTTTCTAGTCCATTGAGAGGAAAGGCACTTGTTGCATCAAGTTTAGCTAAGATCTCATTTTTAGAAACAATCAGGACTGTATTTTTACCTGAGTCTTCAATTCTTAACGTCTGGTTAAATGTTAATCCGCCTTGACTTGCAACAGGAATGTATCCATCTGGAACTGAGGAAGTATCCCCTAATCCTAGAGCAACCTCTTGATTACCAAAAGGGGTAAACCAAATTTTGCTATTAGATACCGTTAAAGAATTATTTAATTTAGTTGTATTAGTACTAAATTGAAAATAAGGAGCTTCTAACACCTCTATCTTAGCAACGTTATTTAAACTAATACCGCCATAAACATCTATTATTTGATCCTGAGCATTTATGGTAGACACAGATAACTCCTTGGTACTGTCCATATAAACATCTCTCATATAAACTTTTTGTGATCCAGAATCAACTAAAATAGATTGATTATCTTCTAAAGTAATACTTGTTCCTATCATTAATTTTGCTAGAGGCTTTAGATATAATTCACTACCACTTACATCGGTAAAAGAAAGAATGTTAATCGTAATATCATCTGCCTGAAAAAAATTATCAAAATCAAAAGAATATTGTGCACCGGTTGGATAAAACATTTCTTTAAAATTAAACACATCTGTGTGTACATTATTCCATATAACATCTGAATTAACATTTAACCCTTTACTAACAGCTAATGTATCAGCAGTCACCTGTTGAGCATTAATATAAATATTATCAGATGGAGTTAGCAAATTTTCTCCAACATATAATGTTCCTTCAATATCTAACACATCTCTTGGGTTAATTCGAGTAGTTCCAATACCAACATTACCCGCTGTAAATACAATACTATTAGCAGTTAACGTTTCATTTCCTGTTACATCAACATACATACCATAAATCACTGAGCCTGGATCAACATCTAACGTTGTCATATCAACATTAATTGCCTTTAAAACAGCATTGTCCATCTCATTATTTTCTTCAGACCCAATAGAAATATCAAAACCCGTTATATCGGGATCCGATCCTCCAATGTTAACATCAAGTATCTGAATTTTCTTTCTTGCTTTATCAACAACTTCACGAGTTAAAACATCTTTGGCATGAAATTGCGCAATTGGGATTGCTTGTCTCATACCAATATTGTTATTAATAAAATCAAAGGTAAAAACATCCGATTGATTTAGTTGTATGCTATCAGTATCTAAAAATGTAAAATTAGATGTCGCTTGATTTTGAAACGAAACGGTACTGTTTAATGTAATCTGATTATTAGTTGATTGCTTTATATCAATAAAAGGCAATCCATTTTGATCCTTAATAGCAAAAAAAGATCCATCGTTTGTGCTAGAAAAATACGATTGCGTATCCATATAGACCAAACTATTTAAAACGGCATTTGGTGAAACACCTACACCAATCTTATTGGACGATACTGTCAATAAATTAAAATTATCATTAGCAATAATAAGATTTGGGGAATCCCCCATATTACGTGAAGCGATATGAAAATTAGCGGAAGGTTTTCCAAGAGAAAATAAATCAAAATCAATATTTTTAGATACCAATAAAACATCGCCTCCATTAAAAATGGCAGCATTTTTAAATGAACTAGTTGTATTAGCAAGACCATTCATTGAAACCCGTAACCCAACAATAGCATCGTTTAAATTTGCAGAAGCAACTTGTATATCTAAGCCTCTAATAACTCGAGAAAAACTATCCCCATTGCGTTCAATCCCAATATCTAAACTATTTAAGGTAAGGCTATTGTTAGCAAAAACCGTATCTCCTGGAATAGTAGATTGTAAAGATACTCGATTTGCTGTTAATTTATCATCAAAATACAGGACATAATGCTCAGGTAATGAATTAGTTGTAACCATTAAATTAGATGGTGTAGGCACCCCTTTGTCAGAAAAAACAACAATAGCACCTTTTCGAAACGTAAAATCTTGCATTAAATTAACGCTAGCACCAGAACCTCCATCACGCTTTACATACATCCATAAATCTGCAGTAGTACCAACTTCATTAGCCGTGGCAGCATATAATGCAAATTCATCGTTAACAATATCCAAGTAATCATTGTTACTACCTTCAGTAGTCATTATCTTCATTGCTAATTTATCAGCAACATACATAGTTGCATTCATCGTAACGGTACTATTAACAGCTATATAATCTCCAATCTCTCCTATAAAAAGGCTTTCAATAGAATTAATAGTAGCAACATTTAAAGTAGGTGCCACAACATTTTCAAAAGCAGCCGTTCCAAAAACATTAAATGTTGCTAGGCTTGCCAAATTCTGAAGATCAACCGGCTGTGGAAATAAGGCAACGTTACCAGTTGCTGTTATATACAAAGAAGGCGCTGTATAATTATTACCTGCATTAATATTAGTAAAATCTACTTTACTAGCATCTTCGTTCTCAAATTCATATAACCTTAAATCAAGGGTAGTATCGGTCAATATTGGACCATTAGCTTGTTTATCAAGTTGCTTAGAAACAACCATCCAGGTTTGTTGATGATTGGAATGTGGCTTTAATGTAATAGCATTTAAACTTTCATTAGCAATTACCCCACTAAATATACCTAAAGCATTCCACGACTTAACATTACCTGATACAAATGACGTCGTATTACCATTTATTGTATTTGTTGTAACCTGTAATTCTATGTTAACAGGATAGCGATAACTATCACTGTCAGGAAAACTTTCATTAATATACAAGTAAGATTGGTCAGCAACTAATGTTTGATACTGATTATTAGATACAGTTAAAGATCCTGCCGTCATATAATTATCGCCATCAATGCTTAAATTAATTGATGGCGATTTTAACGACAATAAAACTTCCATAGCAGAAGCAGATCCATCCAGTAATTCAACTTTATTAAAAATATTTCCCGTTACAGCCGTTAATCGATTTGAAATAATAAGTTTAGCATTATTATCTTTATTAACATTTAACATTGAAACATTATTCATGGTAGTAATAGAGATATCATTATCTAAGTCTAAATTTAAAATATCACCGCCCCCAGAACTAACTAAAGAATTAAAACTAAATCCAACATTCGACCCAAATGTTAAGGTATCAACATCAACAGCATTCATTGTAACAGCATTAAACGTTACAGAAGCAGCTGTTGCCATCTTTAAGCTTTTAACAGTAAGATTATTGACTGAACTAATTTTTGACTCTATGGCATTAAAACTCGTTGCAAAAACAGTCCCATTAACATCAAGCTCATAACCAGGATCTGCTGTTCCAATCCCAACATTTCCACTTAAAAATACAGCAGCATAACTATTGTCACTAACCAAAACATTAACACTAACACCAATTAACCGTGCATTATTTGTAAGAGATATATCGCTCAAATTAACATCTAAACCTTTTAATACAACTCTTTCCTGGCTAGAATCCATCGTACCAAAGAAATTATCGTCTTCCATTGGAAATGCTAAGCTTAGACCCGTAACATTGTTACCAAAATTAAGATCATTACCAGTAACATCTAACCGATATGATTTATAAATAAAAGAATTAGATAAATTAGCTAATGAGGTTACATCAAATAATTTATAAAATGATACATCTCCATCATTATCAGCTTGCTCAGTAACACCAAATCCAACAAATCCATTTTGATTAACAATAAACGTATCGTTTGAATGAGACAAATAATTAGAACGAAGAGACCCTTCATTTGCTTCCCAATAAGATGCCCGGATATTTCCATCAATATCCAGTTCAACTTGTGGATTCGTCTTATTAATACCAACCCTTGCTTTATTAGAATCAATATTGGCATTAAAAGCATTGATAAAACCAGCATTAACTTGTAACGAAGGTGAAAACAAACCATCTGATATAATTAGATCAGCCTCCTGACCAATCGCTTTTAAAGTACCTTGAACAGCTAATAAATAATTATACGATGTCTCTGTTTCTAAACGGCCTGTTAAAACTCCCATATTTCGTGTTACATGGGTTAAGACATTAGATGTTGCCATTAAAACATCCCCCATAAACACAGCAGGATAGCGATACCCTCTGGTATCAATACCTGAATCTTGTACACTAATATTTTGAACATCAACATACAGACCTACAACTTCCGTTCCATTTGTTAAACTCTTCGTGAAATCTGCTGTGTCTATATTATCTATTTGAATATCAATACCTGTAATTTCTGAAGTAAAATCGTTATCACTGTTATTTGTAATCACAACATTCAGAGATACTGCTGAAAACGAATACGAATCCGACCAATAATTACCATTATGCCTGATAGACGTGTCATGTGACTTACCGAAATACAAAATATTGTCTAAATCAGAACTAGGAAAAACAATGTCAGTATTAACAGTTGGACTATCTAAATCTATTATAATATTTCCTGTTATTTCCAAGATAGGCATATTCTCAGTCACACGTCCAGAAGTAGCTAAAACCCAATTGTTCGCAATATCATTATACGTAAAAAAGTTAGTAGTAACATCTCTAAAATCAAAACGAAAATTCAATCCTGAATTAGGATAGTCTAGATAATCCGTACCTGGATCTGGATCTCCTAAGCAAGGTGGATTAACCCCATTTTCCTCATGAAAATTAGTAGAGTAAACATCCGTTAATTGTTGAAAAATCACAAAATCCCCACAATACCCCTCTCCAGCAGTAATAGCACTTGTTTGATTAAAATCAACATTATTAAACTGTAAGATCAAATTTTGAGATTCAACAAATAGTTTACTATCAACAACAGGATCATTAAAAACCAAGTTCATGTTATCAACATCATTAGTAACATTTGTTGTTAAGAATAATTCAGTTAACCTAACATTATTAAGAACATCAAAAGAAATTAGTTCGTTATTAACAAAACCTTTTCCTATAAAATTCAAATTCCCACTAACATCTAAATCATATTGAGGAAAAGACGTATGAACACCAATTAATGTTCCATCATTTAAATAGATTAAGTTATTCGTTCTATCAAAGTTCCAAGGAAACCCTGATGAAGAAACTTTTACAAACTGATTATTATTATTTTTTAAAAATAATAAATTTGTTTGAATTTCTTTACTTGCAAATACTACCTCCATCACATTATCGGTATTTACCTGTAAAGTAGAACTAATTCCGAGATTTCCAGATATAACACCAGCTTGGCTTCTAAAAAACCCCGGTAATTGTGGATCACTTGTCTGATTTCCAGATACAAATAAAGCTGAAGCTGTATAAAAAGAATCCGGAGACCCTATTTTAAATCCTGGATTTGAAGAACTGGCTCCACCTACTTTTATGATATCATCACTAAAATAATCAAACGTTAAAACGGGATCAGACGGAGTATGCAAATTAGAATATTTTAAATGTAACAATGAATTTGGACTGGCAACACCCAAACCCAAAAACCCTTGAGTAAAATAAATATTAGGAGTTGTATCTTGATGCAAAAACACAATAACAACATCATCAGGAGGCGTTAAATCTCCTGCTGGCGTTTGGAAACGATCCGCCATAATTTGTCCTCCGGATATGTATAGATAATAAGAATCTGTTGAAATAACTTCTCCTAAACCAACGATACCTGACGAATTAATTACAAACGTAGGACTAGGAACTTGTGATTGAGGAGCTCTTCTTACTAAAAGAGAATCTGCATACGATGACGGCTGGTTAGAACTATAATCAAAATCCGGATCATATAAATTATCTATCTTAATTAAAGATGGAGTGGAAATAAACGATTCAACACGAGGCTCAACGATAGCAATATTACCACTAATGGCAAAATCTGCATTGTTCACAAATTCATCAAATCCTAAATTGATACTATTATTATTTTGAACACGAAAAACAGCATCTTGATTTTGACCTTCTAATAATACGATATTCGTTGTTAAAAGTTCTTCTAAAACAGCTTGTACATTAACACTAGTAATTGAAGTAATACCAGTATTATTTATAAACTCATTATCCAAATCAGAAAGCAAATAAGATCCAGAAGCAACACTATCTAAATCTAATACAAAGCGATCGATATTACTACGAATAGCATCAAATAGTTGACTATAAACGGTTGAACTTAAATAGGTGCTATATGCATAATATGTATATTGACATTGCCAAGTATCACTTCCATTACAAGATGATTCTTCAAATGGGAAATTGATATTCTTAACATCATCGTCATAAATTTTCTTGTTTACAGTAGCAATCGAAATATATAAATCTTGCCAAGCATCACAATCAACATCATCTTTAGCTAATTCTTCCACCATAAAATCTTTTACATTTGTTGTTGTTATATTAGTAAAGCTTTCTAATTCATTAGAAAGGTCAGAATCTATGGTATCAACATATCCCTCAATAATATCACTAGTAATAGTAGATGGAGACCACGTTCCATAATTACCACACTGCTTAAATGATGAATTCTCATCATAGATACCTATAGTTTTAAGAGCATCATTAAATTTTTCAGCTGTCTTAGAAACATTTTTACTCACAAATAAAGCATGAAACCTAATTCCCACGTTAGCATTATTATTAAATACGGGAGTAGCTAGAACCCCATCTAAAACGGGCATAAATAAGTCATCCCAATTAACTGTTGGAACAAGCGCCCATTCTCTCAAATTAGTGCTCGTAATAGCATTGTTAGAATTCCAATAATTGTGGTTATTGTTATTTAAAGTGGCTACAAGGTTTTGATAAACCTGAACCGAGTTAATACTAACAATAATAGGCAAGTCATTTGCCGAAAAATATTGTGTAAAATAGCGATCTTTATACACCAATATATCACCATCTGAATCAATAAATTTTTCATCTTTTAAGGCATTAACTAAAATAGTTGCATTACTTGAAGATAACGATAACGTTTCCTCAAAAACACTGGGAACAATAGATCGTGCTTTAATCGTCGCTAATCCATAAGCATTATTAGTATTTATCCCTAAATAAGCAGGCGCAAACGAGTTTTGAGGTGTTCCAATTAGAAACTGTCTTGTATCAGTAGTTTTTAAACGGTCATCTTGAGAAACACTTGTTACACCAACCGGCAAAAATCCACGATGAGAAAAAACAAATGAACCATGATGATCAATATAAGAACCGCTTCCACCCGAAAACGAAAATCCCGAAAGAATATCATTTGAAGACCCACCCATAGCCGTTGAATAAATACCTGAAACACGCTGACTAGAACCCCCTAAAGCAGCAGCTAAGTTACCGCTAACCTGATTAGAATATCCCATACCAACAGAAAAAACACCGACATTTTGAAAATAATTTTCAGAATCAAAAAACATACCTGATCTAAATGAAGCACTATACGGATTAAATTGAAGCTGAGACCCAGCTTGATTAAAGGTATCTATAACATTTTGACGATATACATCATCAAAAAACCGTAACTGTCCTTGAATTAACATCCCTGTATTTCCAGAAACATGCAAATTGGCCTTGGCCTCAACAATACCCATTCCTAAATAATTTTTCTTAATAGATAACAACGGATCATTAACATTTAAATCATACCCATTAACTAAGAAAAATTGATCATTATATGAGCTATTAATACCCAAAGAATAAACAGTATCATCTCCTGAATTTTGAGCTCTTTTTGTAAAAGACAAGGCTGGATTGATTGGAACCTGATTATCTTCCCTTAATGGAGCTCCAATTTCTAAACTAGATCGCGAATCCATAGACTCAAAAGCACCCAATGCAATATGGCCCCTATCATAATAAATTTTATAATTATCCTCAGTAGAAACAGCTAAATTTCGATAAAAATATTCCCCTGAAGCCATTTGCATAGATATTGGAAACCCACGCAAATAATAATCTTTTGCATCAATTTTTCCATTAACACCCAGTTTATATCCAAAATCAGTATTTTTTGAAATAACAACATTTCCTTGATCAGAATTAATACCAAACAAATAATTATTTTTTGAAGAAACAACAGCAAAAGAATCTGTTAAACGAAAAAAACGTTCCGTATCAAATAATGTTAAAGTCGAATTAGAATTAGTATGTATTTTTGCTCTAGGATCACTGCTAATATTATTAGCATCATTAAAAAAAGCTAACTGATTTTCACTCCCATATGATTGAAAAGAATTAAACGTTATAATTTCATTGATATCATCTTGATGTTTAACACCAAAAAATTCATTATTCTTAAAAAAGACTGATCCAGATGTAACTAAATCAGTGTTAATATTACCTGTTAATAATATGCCATTTGAATTTAATCTATCTATGAGATCTGCCACTCCAAAACCAATATTTTGTGTAACTTTTTCAAAATACATAACTTCGGTATTTTCTGGCTCTGAATAGTCAGAACGAGCATCACGAGTAACCCAATCTGAAAAAAGTGTAAGAGGACTATCCGATTGAAAAAACTCATTTGAAGCAATTTTTCCAACAACTTGAACGTTTTCTAATGGCGTCCCAACAGGCACACCATCCTTAAATTTTTTAATCGCTAAATTAACACCAGTTTCAACATAAATCCCATCATCTATTGTTTTCCATAAAAAACTCTCTCCTATTGGCTGATAATTTAGATATAACTCTTTAACATTAATACTAGCCACATCAACCATAACATTGTGAGCACGATCTCTTTTTCCAAGATAAGGAGCTGTATTAGAAAACAACATCCAACCAAAATCAACATCCGATTCAACTAGTACAGGCTTATCAAAACTAGATGAAGAAACTAACTTTTCAGCTTGAGGAAATTGAACATATTCAGTTTTATAGCTCAAAATACTAAAGGCCGAGGAATTAAAAAGATAATTATCACCATCTGGGATAATTGGAACATCACTATCAAGAAGTTTTAATTTAAGTTGCAGATTGGCAGTAATCAGAACATCTAGATCATCCATGTCTTCAAGTTTTAATACGGTCTGCCCATTATTAACAGTTACATTGATTAACTGACATTTTGAAGAATCCAAGTCTGAATAAGGACAAATAAACGTATCCTCATAGCCATTACTAGTTACAAAGCCTACGCTAAGATCAAAATTGCCATTATAAGGATTATCATCATCATACAAATAAGGAGTAAGAACCATGTCATTATACCCAGCGTATAACCCTGTTGTAAAAAATAAGAAAATCAAAATTAAATATTTTCTAATTTCTAATGTCATAAATACCCACATTTTTTTAACATGTCATTAAAACGATAACCCCACTGAAAAATAATTTTTATGTTCAAATTGAATATGATCACTTCTCTCATAAGCATAATTAAAATGCAAACCTGATAAATTAAGTTCTAATCCAAAAACCAAAGAGTTTTTATCTTGCATTGCTACATCACCTTCATCATAAGCAACAAAAGGATATTGTTTATAGGCCACAGATCCTTTTAAAAAAGGTAAAAATCGTGGATTAAACTGTAATCCAAGCGTGTTATGCAACTCTCGTTGCTCCCCAACTGTTTTAAATTGACCATACATTGTGAAGTTCCTTAATTTATAGTTTACCGAATAAATGTTTTGAATGGAAAGCTTTTCTGTAATTCCATCACTACTATTATCACCAACTTCCGAATCCATATACAAAACTTCGTTAGATGAAATTAAATTACGAATTAACATAGAAAATTCAAATCGGCCAAGATCTAGCAAAAGTCCAAAATCACCGTTATAACCACTCCCACGAACTGTATCAAAATCATTAAAGAAATAAGAACCAGAAAGGCCAATATGAATATAATCTGATACAGAATATTGATAGGATCCTTTTAGCAAAGAGTTTTGATAGTTAAAATAATATCTCACAAAATAATCTGTATAATCCTCATACTCGATTTTATCTGTTTTAGGAATGTTATCAACGCCAACATTAAAAAACCCAACACCAAAAACGCCAAATGACGTTCGCGTTGCAAATGCAATATTTTGATACACAACCTCATCCATAAATTCTGTTTGAAAAAAAGAACTTGAAAACCGCTTGATTCGATACAATGCAGCTGGATTTTCAAATACAGAATCTGCATGTGAACTCATCCCTTCAACACCACCTAATCGAATCGATCTTGCAGAAGAACCCACACTATCTGGAGAAAAATAATATGTTTCAAATGCCTCATTTGAAGACGCACATAACATACACAATAAAAGTATTATATATAATCTTAATTTAATCATGGTTTCACCACCATTTTACCTTTTGCTAATACATCTTGATTATGAATAAACACATAAAAATAAACACCTGATGATAATAAATATCCTCCTAATGATTCTTGATTAATCTGCAATCTATTCGCTCCTTTTCTAGCGCCAGGACCACCCTCTTGAAATGTTTGCTTAAACACGCGCTGTGATAACATATTATAAATATGAATTTCAAATGAAAAATCTTTAGACAAATCATAAGATAAAATAGCACCGTTCTGTGTTGATTGTCTAAATGGGTTTGGATATACCAAGGGCTCACTTGTTACAGCAGGTTCAATATCTTCATCAGGATCAATATTATTACTCAAGCTATTTGGAGATGATGACAATTGATTAAAGCTCATAGATAAAATAACAAGTTTGTTGTCTTTATTATTAATATTTGTTGCCTTACTTCCAACTTTTCTATTAATAATACCAAAAAAATCCGTTAATCCATTTGAAATATCTTTTAGGACAGATAAACTATATTGACTAGAATTGCTAATATTTACCAATGTGCTAGATGTTTCTGAAAAACTATACCCATTATATAAAAACATCCATATAAATAATACAAATATTCCAAATTTCGCCTTATTTAAATAAACTTGTAGCTGTTTCACATTAGTATACACGGCTAATCAAATGCGAAACTTGTACACTCTAATAGATATTATTTATAAAAAAATTTCAAAAAATAATTTCAAATAAAAAAATTAAAAAACAAAAACTATGGTAATAACAAAAAATAATAAAGTCGCTTTATCAGTTCTAAACCAACCCTTTCGATCATTTCATGATCTTTCCACCAATGTGAATAACTAACATTATCCTCAGAACCAAGCACATAAATATCATAATCTAAATCAAATTTTTTAATATAACGGTTAAACATTAAATACGTTCTGGCCGTATGATAATACGATGTAACAACTAAAACCTTACGAATCTGATAGCGATCAAATATAGCTGGCAAATACTTTATATGATCATACGTAGAATAAGACTGCTCTTCATAAATAATTAACGGTAAATCCGCTTGTAATTTCTTGGCATAATCACCCATTAAACGAGGGGTTGAAATATGATATAAAGGACTTCCTGTCATAATAAGGTAGTGAGGACGATAGTGTTTTAACACGGACACAGCCTTTTGAACACGATTACCAGTCCCTCCTGCTAAAACAACAACAGCATCCACTTGATCAGGAATAGACGGTGACTCATAGACAAGCACTGTCTTCATATTTAATGCTACTACCAACAACAACCCTATTACTAAAAAAACACAACTAATAAATAAAATAAAACAGGTTCTTTTTTCTAAATAAATCGGCATAGTAACAACTCTTTTTCTGATAGACATAATTACGATACAATACCTAAAGAATGAATACAAACGAAAATATTATCACAGATCAATCTCAGCTATTACTGTCCACACTAAAGTCTATGCAAGCTAACGTACCAAACAAATCACCTATCAGGGTTTGTGTAGCATCAAAGTATGCATCATCTAACCAAATTGAAAAATTATATGACCAAGGATTTAGAATTTTTGGTGAAAATAAAATCCAAGATGGTATTAAAAAAATTTCTAATCTCCAACACCTAACTGATATTGAATGGCATTTTATTGGGCATCTACAACGTAATAAAGTTAAAAAAGCAATCCAACACTTTGATGTTATTCAATCTGTAGATAGTATCTCCTTATTAGAAAAAATAAATTCTATATCAAAAGAACTAAACAAAAAAACCATTTGCTATATTCAAATTAATATTGCTAATGATCCCAAAAAATTTGGGTTTTCTGAGCATGATTTTGTCAGCTTAAACAAACAATTATTTACTTTTCCAAATGTAATAATTAAAGGTATAATGATTATAGTTCCACTATCAGAAAATAAGGAAATAACAAAAAATATGTTTAAAAATGCTTATAATTTATATAAATCAGCACCTAACTTACCTAAAGCAAGTGAATTAAGCATGGGCATGAGCCAAGATTACAAATTAGCCATTGAAGAAGGTTCGACAATGGTGCGTATTGGACGAATGCTGTTTCAAAAACAAGGAGATACACATGGGATCAATGATTAACGATCTAAAACAATTTTTTGGATTCTCAGAACCAGATGAATCTGGAATTCAAAAACCTATCGAACAAAAACCATTTAAAGGGTCTATTATTAACTCAAAATCGTCAAGACCATTTGCTGCATCTGAAATCAAAGTATTAGAACCCCGAATTTACGAAGACTCACTTAATATCGCCTCTTATCTTAGAGATTCTAAACCGGTCATTATTAATTTAAAATTTTTAGATAATGACGCAAGCAAACGATTAATTGATTTTATTTGTGGAACGGCTTACGCAATCAATGGCCATATGATGAAATTAGGTGAAAACATATTTTTATTTACGCCAGCTAATATCTTAATCACAAACTCAGATGAGAAATCTTCATTTACAGAAGAAAATCCTATAGAAAGAGAACTTTTATATAAAGAAGCTGCGGCTAATTAATGACCCATTTAGATCAACTCATTGAAACCGTTGATATTCTACGGTCACCTCAAGGATGCCCATGGGATAGAGAACAAACCTTTAACAGTTTAATACCATGTATCATTGAAGAATGTTATGAATTAGTAGAGGCTATTGAAACAAATATAACTGAAAACATTATTGAAGAAGCAGGAGATGTATTACTCCAAGTCATAATGATCGCTACCATTGCCAATGAAACCAGCACATTTTCTATCCAAACAATTGCTGAAACTGTTAATCAAAAAATGATAGCCAGACATCCCCATGTCTTTAACAAAACCACATTAAATACGGCTGATGAGGTACTCAAACAATGGGATGACATTAAGGAAAGAGAAAAACCACGTCAATCTCAATTAGATAATATCCCTCCCTTACCAGCCTTAATAAAAGCTGAAAAAATCCAAAAAAGAGCGGCCAAAGATGGGTTTGATTGGGATAAAACAACAGATGCAATAAAAAAAGTTTCTGAAGAGATACATGAATTTAGCCATGAATTAAACAAAAACAATAACCAAGAATCATTAGAAGAAGAAGCTGGTGATTTATTATTTGCAATTATAAATGTTTTACGAAAAGAAAACATTAATCCTGAAACAGCATTACGAAAAGCAAATCAAAAATTTATAACTCGTTATCAAACAATGGAATCATTATCAGCTGACTTTAAAGCATTATCACTTACGGACAAAGAAAAATTATGGGTCAAAGCAAAACAATTAACTAAATCGTAATAAAACTTTTCCATTCAGACCTGATTGAAAAGCTCGATTAAGAGCAGGTTTAACATCACAAAAATCAAAAACGTCGTTTACTGGAATGGTAAATGGATTACGTTTTAACATAGTAAATAATCGATTATATAAATTGGTAATATCCTCCACAGACATTGATTCAGCCCATACCGATCGATTAAACCCCGTTGCTAAAATACATTTATAAATTAGAGCAACATTTCCAATACTGACAGGTTCCTTACTCATAGCGCCATAAGTTACTAGCGTACCTTGAGAGCCTAAACACTTTGCCAATTCTTTAGCAGAGTCACCCCCTACTCCATTTAAAGCTAACTTAATCGATCCTTTTTGAGATATGTTTCTTGAAAAGTTTTTCTCAAAAACAAGCACTGATTGAGCTCCCAATTCCAATAAAGGGTTTATCATTGCCTCATCACGAATAATATTAATCGTCTGAAAACCTAACTGATTAGCAATATATATTACCCATCTACCTAAAGCAGAATTAGCCGCATTTTGAACAATCCAATCATCCTTAGTTAAAGCCCCATACTGAGTTAACATGACCAATGCCGTTAAGGGATTAATCCCTAACATCGCGGCTTGTTGATCATCAATAAAATCTGGAACTAAAATACAACCTTTAGCTGTAACAGTGACATAATTTGACCAAAAACCAAACCATTGATTCCGAGTTTGAAATGGAAAAAATACTCGCTTACCAACTAATTCTTGGTCAACATCAGCCCCTCTCTCCACAATAACCCCTACTCCTTCGTTACCTAATGTAAAAGGACAGTCTGGCTGAATAACATAGTGGCCATCCATCATATTTAAATCAGCTGGATTAATGGGAGAAAAAAGCATTTTTAAACGAACCTGATCTGGTTTTAGCGCTTTTAAAGAACTCTCTATAATAACAGGCGGCTCTGATAGCTTACTTAAACAAATTGAGCGAACCGTCATTGAGTTATGACAACTTTTTCAAAGTTTGCAAGTTGTTTAAAGACAGTATCACAATATGCTAAAAACTGGAGTCGATTGTTTCTTAGCTTCTCATCATCAGCCATAACCAAAACATTATCAAAATAAGATGTAAACTGTTTTGAAATTTCAACCAATTTCTCACAGTCTAAGTGCTGTCCATTTAAAAACCATTCTTTTGATTTAGCAATGTCATCATACACGTGTTTTTCTATATCTTGCTCAAATAAATCCGTATTTATAGCAGAAAACGTATTATTTTCTTGTAAAGAATCGTGTTTAGATACCAAGCGATGGACCCGAACAGCTGTTTCAGACAATAATTTAAAACCATCAAAGTTTGATCGCTTAAATGTTTCAATTGCAACTGCTTTTTGAATTGCTAAGGATACATTTTTTAATGCTAAAGGCACTATACTTTCAGCAATATCATAAGAATATCCACCCACATAAATACCTAATGAATTTTTTTCATAAGGGCCTAAACCTTCATCCGTTAATAGCGCCTGAAACCGTGCTGTTATAAACGCATGTAAACGATCTTCATGAGCATTAGCACCAATTAATTCAAAACAATAACGACATACCTCGAAAATATCACATGACCATTTAAAAACATTTAAAATACAAAATATAATATTAATTGAACGTCTTAGTCCTAATGGATCCTGAGAACCTGTAGGTTTAGCACCATTAAAAATGGAATATACCATTGTATCAAATCGATCTGCCAAAGCTAATAAAGCACCTTCAGCTGATTTATCATCAGACCAATCTGGCACAAGTAAATATTGCTCACCAATAGCAGGGGCATAGATAGAAGTAGCAGAATCTTTTGCAGCATAATGAGCCCCCATCTTTCCCTGAAGAGAAGGAAACTCTGTTACCATATGTGATACCAAATCTGCTTTTGATAAATAAGCAAGCCGATTAAAATCATATGACTCTTTTAAGCCACCTTGTGGTTTAATATGCTGATTTAAAAAGGTTAGTAGCTTAGCTAATCTTTCTTGTTTATCATACATAGTTCCACAATTTTTTTGAAACACAACACCTTTTAATTTTTCAGGAAAAGCTTCTAAACCAAGTAAACAATCTTGATTATAAAAAAACAAAGCATCTTCTAAACGAGCCGCTAAAACCCTTTCATTTCCTCGAATAATAGTGTCCCTATTCTGTTCTGTCTTATTATCAGCAACAACTAAAAAAGACTCCTTTAAGCCTTTTCCTTGAATAACAACAGGAAAATATCGCTGATGCTTTCTCATACATTCAATCAAAACAAAATCAGGCAATTCAAGATAATGGCTCTGGAAATGTCCCTGCAATACACATGGCCATTCTGTTAAATAAACAACTTCTTGCAACAATCCATTATCATAATTCTGTTGATTATGCTCATTTAGAGCCGTGACAATAACCTCTTCACGTTTTTTCGGATCTACCATTACAGAATGATCCTTAAGTTGTTTAGTTAATAAATCTGCAGACTTTATGCTAACAGCCTGCCCTAAACTATCCTTACCCTGAGATAACATACGATGAGCATAGGAAATAGTGCCTGCCTCAACATTAAATAACGTAAAAGGAACCAACTGATCATGATATAAAGAAACTATCCAATGAATCGGTCTAATAAACGTCTCTGATCGACTACCCCAACGCATCGCAATTGCCAGTGGTAACGATGTTATTATCTTTGGAACTATCGTTGCTAAAACATCTTTGGTAGTAAGCCCCTTGGTCTCTTTTAGATAACATACATGCTCCGCTCCATTAAATTCTCTTACCAAAAGCTCTGATTGAGAAATTGAAAATTTCTTGGCAAATCCTAATGAAGCTTGAGAAAATCCGCCCTCATTATCAAGACCAATTTTTACTGGTGGCCCTTTAATATAGACAGATTCATCTAATTGTTTATCCTCTAACTCAGGTACCATCACAACCAGTCGCCGATATGTTGCATACGTTTTAATGTTGTCCTTATCACAAACAAGCCGATTTTCAGCCAAGGCTTCCTCAAATTTAGATTCTAAGTGAACACATAATTCATCTAAAAAACGTGACGGTATTTCTTCACAACCAATTTCTAAACAATAAGTAGCCTTCATCAGGAAACAGGCTCCAGCTCATTAATTGATTTTAAATAAACAGCGGCACATTCGTGAGCTAATTTTCGAATTCGTAATATATAAGCCGTTCGTTCAGAAACAGAAATAACCCCTCTTGCATCTAACAGATTAAATGTATGAGAACATTTTAAGCAATATTCATAAGCTGGATACGCTAATTCCTTTTCAAGACAATGCTTCGTTTCTGCCTCATATAAATCAAAAAACTGAAATAAGCGCTCCTGAGAAGATTGATTAAAATTATAATGACATTGTTCAATTTCAAATTGCTTATAAATATCGCCATACGTTATAACGTTATCGTGTTGCTGCCAGACTAAATCAAAAACATTATCCTTATTTTGGATAAACATACCTAAACGCTCAATTCCATACGTAATTTCAACAGACACAGGCTTACAATCAAAACCACCACACTGCTGAAAATAGGTAAACTGAGTAACTTCCATACCATCAAGCCAAACTTCCCAACCAACGCCCCATGCGCCAAGGGTTGGTGATTCCCAGTTATCTTCAACAAACCGAATATCATGATCTTTACGCGATATACCAATAGCCTCTAAACTTCTAATATATTTATCTTGAATATCATCCGGAGATGGTTTCATAATAACTTGATATTGAAAATAATGTTGTAATCGATTGGGATTTTCAGCAAAACGACCATCTGTAGGACGTCGAGATGGTTCAACATAAGCAACATTCCAGTGCTGAGATCCCAACGCTTTTAAAAACGTATAAGGACTCATTGTTCCTGCACCTTTTTGAACATCAAATGGATGTAATATCACACACCCTTCTGCTGACCAAAAAGCATGCAAAGCTGCAATAATTTCCTGTAAAGAGGGTGTTAAGTTTGACACAATAGAAAAATTATAACTGAAAAAGGAATGAATGAAAAACATATCATCCAATTTTTAAATACTAACAAATTACTCAAAAAAACTAATAAAAATAAATTAAGTGAAATTTTTAAAAAATATAAACGATAACATAATAGAAAAAATCAAAAATTTTCAAGGAAAAATTAATGCCAGATAGAACCGGGTCCTCACAACAAAAATATTTAGGCGGCTTCCCTAGCGGCTTCCCTACAGGTTTTTTGTTAGACCGCAAAACAACAGTTCATGATTGTAAAAGCAATCCCTCAAGTAAAAGTTCATCATCTGGAAGTTATAAATCTACAAAAAATTTTTACGCACCTGATTACAATTTAGTTAATGAGATTAATACAATACTAGTTATTCTTAAATCAAGCTTATCTTTAGAAGAGTCTAAATCCCAATTTAAAAAATTAATTAAATGCTATCATGCTCTTGATGTTGATGTAAAAGATACCTTTACAGAACGCATAAAAGAGCATATTAAAAGCCATTTTTGTAAATTTCCAAACCATGTTTTTGATATGCTCCAAAATAGCCAAGACGGGGCTAAATATGACATAATTAAATTTATTTTTTTAGACGTAATAGAAGCAATATTATTTAATCCTCAATATAATTTATGTAATTATAATACTATCGCAATATCACTAAGCAATGGTAACCCTAATCAATCTTCAGTAGCCTTCAAAACACTCATTGATATGTTTTTTTATATATTTAAACAAGAATCAGAAGGTATTGCAGGAATATTAAAACGACTGGGTAAAGAAGAAGAAGTTGACGATAGTTATTATTGCCCAATTAGTGGAGACATCATGATAGAACCGATTCAAGAAAAGGGAACCACAGCTATTTGTGATGAGAAGGCGTTTTTAGAGGCTATTTCAAAAACTAATCAGTCTCCCTTCACTAGAAAAACAAATCCAAATTATACTAAATTAGATAGAAAACGTGAAGAAATTCACAAAATAATCGATGGGCTTCCCTTATTATTAGAAGAAAGAATAGTGAAACTTTTAGAATCACAACCAATTTTTAGAATTAATGAATTAGAGAAAAATATCACCGCGAATGAGAGCTATTTGATTTTATTAGCACTCTGCATGGTACACAATAAAAATTTTAAAACAGACCAAAAAAAGTCAATAGATCTACTTTCAATAACGTCTATTAAAAATCTTATTACTTTAAGTAAAATAAAACCTGGAGAACCAGAACATACTATAGCAGCAAAAAATAAAATCAAACAATTTTTAGTTGAACATAATCTTTTTGAAAAAGACGATATAGAAAAATTAGTAAAAGAAAGAATTATTGAAAAATTTGTAGAATTCGGCCGAAAAATACACCTAGATTCATTAATAGTAATTCCAGAATTAGATACCAATAATTTTATAATATTTTTCAAAAAAGAAATTCATTCCTATATTGAAGCAAAAGATATATTAGATCAAGTCGATTCGATTATTAAAAATTTTCAATCAGATCTCAGTTGTAAGGCTATTTATATCTATGAAAAATTACGAGGTACGGTAATATCCCATAATCGACTAAACTTCAAATTTAGTTAAGAAAAAATCAAAATACTATTATAAATTTTGACTTAACTCTAAAGAAACAGCTTTCTGAGACTGACTATTCTGAACAGCATCATCAGGCGACTGATTATTATTAATAGCCGCATCAGATTGATTCACATCAACTGACTGATCTAACTCTTGAGTTGTTTCTAAGGAAGCTGCAGCGTCTTGTTTTGCTTTTTCTAGAGCTAACCGTTCAGCTTCTTGCTTTTGTTGTAATTCAAGAGCCGCTTGGCGCTTTTGATTTTCAATTTCTTGCAATTGAATAGCTAATAAAGCATCATTTTTTGCTACGATATCCTGCTTAACCAAAGCCATATCATCTATGAGAGCGTGTAGTCGATCTACTTCAGCCTTAACACGATCTAAGGTAGGTGCAACCGTTTGCTCTAGCATAGAAACCAACCTTGATTGCTCTAAATCTTTTCTAAGTGTAATCGATTGCTTTAACAATGTTAATTTACGATCTTTTTCTAAGCTCATTGCCTGATTAAAACGATCTTCAACCAATAAATCAAAATCACTAGCAATTTCCATAACAGGCTTACGAGATGTTCCTGATAAAGATACTTTTGTGACAACATTTTCAACTGTCTTTAGCGAGTCATACACTAACTGAGATAACGATAAATGATCATAACGATCCTCTAAAACATTAATTTTTGTTGTATTAAAGTAAATATTTCCAGACATTCTATTACCAACAATTTCTACATTCGCAGCAATATCTTGATTTGCAGCATTCAAAACAATGTGATTATCTAAATCCTGATAAACTGGATATGTTTTAAATGAAAACGGTGAATATGTAATAGAATATACCTGAGTTAACGTTTTACCTACAAAATAAGAAGCATAAATTTGTTTCTCTCCATCATTAAACTGAAAGCGAACGGGCTTCCCAACAAAAAACTGATTAGAAGATATATTGTAAACCTTGATTGATAAAGGATTATTAGACTGTGATAAAACAAGCTGTTTTATCCATAGTCTTGGCATCTGCTTATTAGCATTAACAGCAATAGAACGTCCCTTATTTTCTGAAACATACTCAAGACCATTATTTGAATATGCTAAATTATAAAGCACTCGTGACGCTAACTTGGAGTAGTACAAATAATAATCTAAATAATCTGAAACCGTCTCTTTAAGAACACTCTCTGAAAAGTTTGTTGAATCATAGGTATCTAACTGAACCGATTCCTGTAATAAACGATAATCCGCATCAAAGTAAGTTACCATATCATTAATTTCTTTTTTGCGAACATTATATAACGCTTCCTGCTTTTCTTTGTGACTCATAACAACCTGCTGTTTTTGATTTGTATTGGCAACTAGCGATTCAAGTTGCTTTGTAAGCGTTTCAATTCCTAATAAATCTGTTTTATTAAGTGATTCTTTAATACTCATTAATGAATCCATTGTTTGCTGAACATGTTCCTGATTTGCTGATAATAAGACATCATCATTTAAGTGAACCTGATCTTGAGTTAATTTTTCTAATAAATCAGCCACATATGCTTCGCCAGATAACTGTTGTGATTGTAATAAATTACTTAATAAGGATTCCTGTAACATTGTAAGAGACGTTTCTGAATCCGTATCTACAACATTAGGAACATCCTGCTGTGTTTGAACAGGCTTTTTAAGTTTTTTCGAAAAAAATTGCCGCGACACATTATTGTTAGCATCCATAACCACCATGTCATTGATAATAAAATTTCCTTTCATTAATTCTGAAAATTGCAATGTTAATGTAATTTTTTTACTATTAAAATGTAAGATATCGGGCTGTTTTGAATCAACCACAGAAAGATCTCTAAGCGTTACTCCAAAAGGATATAAAGCCAACCTAGCCGATCCAAGTGAAACATCAGCATCTAAAGCCGACTTAATTTCCTTAACAACAACAGCTTTAAAAACGTGATTTGTTACAGATACCCCAATCCCCAAAACCATAACGACACAAATAACAACTAATCCTATTACTTTTTCTCGATTCATTAAGAACCTCCTTTGTTTAAATTCTAATGATTATTAAAATTCATAATATATATCGCTAAAAAAACCATTAAAAACTAATATTTTTTTTACTTGATATGATGAATAAATTATTTGAATATACTAGGTTATGGACACAAATAAAAAATCTTAAACATTAAAAAAAACAGCTAAACAAAGAAACTAAATTTTTAATAATGAACGATACTTTTTAAGCCCTTTACGAAACCGTGCTGTAGATAATATGGCTTCAAAATTAGATTCAGAATGTAAAGGCAAGTCCCACACTAAATCATAATACGGCTTAACCAAAGGCAACATAAATACAGGTAAAAATTGTTCAAAATAATGAAGTGACTTAATTTGCCTCGTTGTAAAAACTGATTTTTGATAATGAAATAATGTTAAGTAATGATTCTCCAAAATAAAATCAACCCACTCAGGTAAATCATCCATATGATAAGGCTGTAAAGGCATATGTAAAAAAGCATTAATTCCTTCGCCTAACAACCGATCAAAACAAGCTAATGCATCTTTAAATGTATGGTCTCCTAAAAGCTCCTGATACTCTTGGGAATTAAATGTTGGGAAATAAAAACCCCAACAATTAATATATGAACTGAGTTTAAACACAGTATCTTCTGAGACAGAAAAATCATTCCACAAACGAATCTGGCACCCTTCTTTGTGTAAAAATTGAATAAGATTAATTACTCCATCCAAAATGAGA
>MDSY01106988.1_pt1 | contig 27117 bp, 24 predicted proteins | sample 811131 | NCBI WGS metagenome assembly MDSY01 (sample SAMN05326643, study PRJNA326480) | marine metagenome | isolation source: seawater | place: Atlantic Ocean: South West | collected 2010
CGCCCCCGGGGCCCGACCCCCCGCCCCGGCGATTGGAACTGCCCCGCTGGTTGTGGTTTGGTGTTCGCGTCCAAACCGAACTGCTTCAGATGCGGCGTCGCCAAGCCCGAAGGTGCAGACCAGGAGTACGGCGAAAGGCAGGATGACGGGTACCAGCAGCAAGGCGGCGGTGATTGGAACGCCCCTCGATCCGAGTACCCCCCTGTCGACGGGAGTGTACAGGATCCGCCCCAGGCGTAAGGTGGTGTGCGCGTGTGACTTGCGAAGTCATGAATAGCGCCGGCGCTTCGAGTTTGCTTTTTTTCGGAAAGAGACGTTCTCCATTGTTTGTTTTGTGTTTGTGTGTGTTTGTGTTCGGTACTTTACTTTGTTGAAATTCAGTCGCCGCGTGTTTGATCGTTCGTATCACCGCGTTATTGGCCTTGTAATACGAGAAGAGATGAGAGACTACTCGGGGGGACGGGTGTTCTTTTTTCGCAACCTAAAAACATCTAAAATTCCTGGCTCGGAAATGTAACGCTTTTCTCGGAAGACTCAACACAACTACTCGCACACGACACACTTCACATGTTCTCCGACGCCGCGCATACAGCCATGACTGACACGAGCGGTGATATCGCCACCGTCACTACTCCCGCGATCCTTACTGATACTGGCGAGGCCTTCCCCGGCCTCCCTAACCACCTCGTCGTGGCTCACATCTTGAGATCTGAGTATTTTGACGATCCCGCAGTAGATCTCGCACGGCTCCGACTGGTGAGCCGTGCGATGCGCGACACGGTGACAGCGTCGGGGCGTTCGTTGGATGAGCCTCTTGATGAAAAGCGTGCAGTGAAGCTCGGATGTTTAAGCGCGATGGAGTACCTGGAAAGGGAAGGTCGTCTGTCGCGTAAAGAACTCCTCTGTGAGGCAGCGGCAATGGGAGGACATCTCGAAAAGTTGAAGGTGTTGCTTACAAACGGTTGACCGTGGAACTGCTTGACGTGTTGCGCGGCGGCAAGGGGCGGGTACCTCGAGGTGCTGCAGTGGTTGCGCGCAAACGGGTGCCCATGGGACGAGAGCACGTGCATGGGATATTTCGAAGTGCTGCAGTGGGCGCGTTCAAACGGCTGCCCGTGGAGCTCGCACACATGCACGTGGGCGGCAAAGGGCGGGCACCTCGAGGTGCTGAAATGGTTGCGTGCAAATGGCTATCCGTGGGACAAGTGGACGTGCGAGCATGCGGCGAGTCGTGGGCACCTCGAGGTTCTGCAGTGGATACGCGCGAACGGCTGCCCATGGGACGCAGGGACGTGCTCGTATGCGGCTCAGGGAGGGGGCAGCTCGAGGTGCTGCAGTGGGCGCGCGCGAACGGCTGCCCGTGGGACTGCAGGGTGTGCGAGCACGCAACGAGGGGTGGGCATCTCGAGATGCTAAACTGGGCACGCGTGAACGGCTGCCCAGGGTGATGAGACTAGAACGAGAACTCCGATGACCCCCATGCCTACGAACGTTTTTTTACCACAAATTTGTTTTACACTACGTCACCGTTGCAACGCCGCTACCAGCGCGTACGAAAACGCGCTCCCCACTCCCAACCCTCCGGTGAGAAACAAGGTCAACAACGTGCCTTCTGACGCGCGTTTTTTTATCAACGAAACCGTGCTCGGCCCCCACATCATACTTATACTACCCAGGTGTCCGTTCGTGAACGCGAGTAACGCGATTGACGCAATTGGAGTGAAATTACTATTTCGGAATATTCGCGGAAATGCCCAGTCAACGCACGGCGCCGTGACCACGTTGCACGCTAATAAAAAAGGAACGATCAGTATGCGGCTAATAGCACAAGTCATCACGGTAACTCCTTTCGGCGCCTTTTTAGGAAAATAAGACGCCGCACACCTTCCGAATAAGTCAAACAAGTTGAACAGCAGGAACAGGGACGGGGTCCACAGATCACCTAAAAATCGATTTTTGTTATTTGCCGAACATGGTAAATTTGTGTTCACATTTCCTCTTGCGCATATCGAGCTCGTCACCGCGGGAAACACGGAGAGCGTCACCGCGAACGTGGCAAACACTGAGAAACGGTAGCAGTACGTTTCGAAGCGTTCCTTTTTGTTTTCTCTTTGGGTGTCACCCGAAAGGCTCGACTCCAAATCCAAATCACTTCCGTTTCGTTCGGGCAACAAAGGGACACAAATTGTCTCTGTGTCCGCCAGGCTGTCCAGATTGCTTGAGTCACCATTGTCCCCATCTATGTCTTCCTCTTCTTTTGATTCTTCAGTTTCCCTTTTACAATAGCTCTTAAAAAACTCCGTGCGATTCAAAAACGACGTCGCCGCGAAACAAACAAACAAAACACAACCCGCCGCGGTGAAATATACGCGAGCCTGAGTGAGGATAGTACTGTGGGTGTTGTCAGTAGTGTCCATACTACTTCCTCCTGTACTGTTGTTCGCAGTATTTCTCGCCGTCCCGAGGTATTCCGATTCCTCACCAGCTGAGAAATCCTGTTCGCCCTGTACACCGCTACTCGCCAGCGCTGCGGCGGCGGATATCACGCCCGCCACGGCTTGCCCCCACATCAGCGCGTTGATGTACTTCGGAGGAAGCTTCGAGGCGTCGTGGAAGGAGCCGCCTTGGACTAAAGCGGTGAATCCGCCGAGGGCTAGCAGTGTTAATAATGTTATTGCTGTAATCGTGTTGCCGCTTATATTTTGTTGAGTAGTCATCGCAGCCGTGACGCAACACAAGGCTCCCATGCAAAACAAAGGAATCGGGACTCGGCACGCTCGAGGTACTTTTGACAAGCTGTCTTTGTTGACGAGTAACACCAGCCCTATCACGTTCGCAGTCATGAACGTCATGCCGAACACGGATTCGAACTGGTTCACGATGTAACCTGGGTACGGGTCGACTCGGAGCTTCTCGTCGAAGTACCCGCGCTCGGTGATGAACACGTTCCACGGGAGTAAAGTGCCTATGCCCGCGAGGAAGAAGATGATGAAGGTGAGGTGGAAGTGGTCGCTGGGTTGGTCTGTTTCCGAGTCAACAACTGGTGGGTCGGGGTCGTTGTCGGACACCCCGCCCATCCTCTCGACATCCTCGTCGGACATCCGCACGGGCCCCCGACGTGGGCCGGGCGATGTGACCAAAGAGACACGCGTCGAGCACGACTTTCAAACAAACATCGCGCTTTTTCCAGTGTGAAACGACGAGTTAATTTGACGAGTTATCAGACACGTCATCTCGAATCGTCATTCCTCGTCCAACCTCACTCCGCCCCTGGCCCACAGTGACTCGCACGAGGTTGGTTCGACACGCAACATGTCCGCCGCCGTCTGTTCCGCCGTGCTCCCTGTCGCCGGACGCCGCGTCTCCGCGAAGGCCACTAAACCGCGCGCTGTGCATGGCGTCTCGTCCGTCGCTGGAAAGGGTAAGGTTGTTTCGGCGCCCCGTTTGAGCGCGAGGGTGAGCACCGCTTCGCTTAGGGTCACCAAGCCCGCGGCTACCACTCGAAGAGGCGATTTTGTCGTCACCGCCGCGGGCGACGAAAACGAGAAAGTTCCGTTCGGGTACACCAGAGCCGACGTCTTACTAATCGGCGTCGGCCTCACCGTGACCGCCACGGCGCTTTACTACGGCTTGCAAGCCAACGGGGTTTCCGCCATCTGGGCCGGTAACATCGTGCAGCTGACGTTCGTGGGTGGTTTATCCGTGGCATGGATCGGGAGTTATGTCGCGCGCGTCATGAACAAGGATATGACGTACGTGAAACAACTGAAAGACTACGAAGACGCGGTGATGGCCAAGCGGCTGGAGGAACTCCCGGAAGCAGAGCTGGAGAAGATGATGGACGACATCTCGAAACTCGATCCCAAGTAAAATTTAGGCGAGAGTTGAGACGTCTACACTCGAGCATCCATTGTAAAGACCGATACGCACATAAAACACGTGTCTACTGTCACATGCGCTACGATCCTTACTCTACCTCTCCACCACTACCCCTTCGATTTTTCGATTCCCATTCCGCCCTCGCCTCGGCGTCGCGTGCTATTCGCCCCGACACTTTCGGCATCGCGCGCCTGTCCAGAAACGGGTACTCCCCAATCCAGGAGTCTGTGTCCGGAAAATACGCCTCACGCACAGCCTCGAACCGCCTGAAGTAGTTATCATCGGACGAGACTACCATCTCTACGAAATCACCCGGGGCGATGTCGGCGTGCGAGCGGCGGAGCGGGACGCGCAAATCCACAACAGCGCCGGATCTATCACCAACAATCAATTCTAACATCCAGCTCTCCGGCGCGTTGACGTCCCGGTCGTAAAATCCGGGGCTTGGCGGGGCTTCCCGGGGAGTCGCGGATAGGACCTCAGCTCGCCACAGCCCTATGTTGCGTCCCTTTCGTGCGCTAGAGTTCCGTCTAGCGGCTAACGCCACGGGCGCCCACAAAAAGAACGTCACCGCCGGCACCGCTAAAAACGTCGCTACGTTCACCGTGGCTACTAATCCCAACAACGAAGCCCCGAGCCGCTGCGTCGCGGTTTCAGGACCGCCCCAGAAATACGCGTATTGTTCGCCCGTTGCGCCGATAGGTAACAAAGCCTGGGTTTCCCGGGACGTGAGAAGCGTCACGTCTGGCGGTGGGGCGGAGCGAGACGATTGCGATTGCGATGAACTGGACGACGTTGCGAAATTGGATTGTTGTCGGTCGTCGTCAAATTCGCGTGTGAACCCGTACCAGTCTTGTGGAGGTCTCCCGTTCGTGTCACGCGACGCTTGTGTGTCGTACATACCATCCCCGAAACTTCCAGTGTTGTCGTCGTTCCGAGAAGCGCGAAGCTTGAAGGAACCGAACCCGAATCCTTTTGATTCGCCGCCGACCGCGAATCGTGCGCTCGAAGATTCCGCGCGGTGCGACGCATTCGCTGGAGCTCGGCATTTGGGGCGGTTGCGGAGCACGCTTTTCGCGGCGGGGGCAGTCACCGCGACAGTGCACGGCATCGTGGTCATCGCGAGGTCCCACAGGCGTAGCAACCTCGAGGAGCGCGACGCGCAATGCAGCAACCCTAAATCACTTTTTCAAGTAAAACTCGGTTGTTAAAGTGCTTTCTTCAGATTGACAGAACCCTCAAACACCTACGCCTGGGCATCACAAGTTGCGACGCGTGCATATCTCGAATCCCGAGAACCGGAGGTCGCACTTCATGCGCATGCTCCACTTAGCGTCCTCGGTGGCGACCGCGCGACCGCACGTCGCACCGCAATGCCGCGCGTTGTCCTCATCCGCTTTTGCCCGAATCGAAGCAAGCGTCTCCGCAGGCGTCTCATCTTCATCGGACTCCACCAACGAGCCACCCTCCGTGGGCGCTGTGTACTCCACTTCACAGATGTTTACCGCATCCGACGTCGCGACATTCGCCCACCTCACCGGTGACCCGAACCCTATTCACCGCGACATCGAGGCTGCCAAAAGCGCCGGGTTCAAAGCACCAGTGGTGCATGGGATGCTTCTCGGCTCGTTGTTCGGCGCCATCATCGGGACGCGCTTTCCCGGCGCGGTGTACGCAACGCAAACACTTGCGTTCCGAAAACCAGTCACCGTGGGGCAAACAGTCACAGCTGAGGTTACAATAACGAAACTCACGGGTTCAAAAGCGATGTTCGAAACCAAAGTAGTCGTGAACGGTAGCGGCGGCGAATCGATTTCAGATGATGAATCTTCAATCGTCGCTGTCGACGGAACGGCGCTGGCGTTGTTACCAAACGGAAATAGATAGGCCTATGGGCATTTATATAGCTACGGCGAGGCATTTAGATAGCTAGTATTATATTGAGTCTCGCTAGACATGGTCATCCTATCTCCCGAACTACCGGTTGCTTCTTCCCAAGGTGGCAAACACCGTGTCCAGCGTGCCGCCGCCACCGCCGCTCGCCAACCCGGTCTGCCCCGCCGCCCCCCTGTTCACCGCGTTCGCCAGCCGCTCTTTGTTCCGCTCCCAGCGCTCCGCTCGCGATTCCGGGTCGTCGCTTCTATTTGCTCTTCGATTGAGTAAATTGCGACTCTCCACCCCACTGGCACTGTCTTCTCCAGTACGTCCCACTCCCCCCAGCGAAACTCCAAGATCAACCCCCTTCCCGAGGTCGACAAAGTACAGGTTGCTCTTCCCCACGTGCCAGTTTGATATCCCCCCAACCGTGGACGACAGCTCTGCGCGTTCCCGGTCGCAAATGCGCTTCCCATCAGTGACGTGCACGTCACGGTCGTCGTCGTCGTCCTCCGAGGTGAACTTCCACTTGTCGCTGTCGCCTCTGTTCAGAAACACTTGCATGATTTTATCCAAGCAACCCTTCCACAGCAATGCGCAGACGTACACAGCGATGAAGGCAGGAAAAACCGCGTTGAACGTGTTTGCAAACTTCGGGATGTTGTTTGCGAGCTTCAGGTGGAAAACCGTGTTCCGGTACTTTTCGCCCTTGCTCATTTCGCGAATGCTGCCGTTGACCATCATCAGGAAGTTCAAACTTAACGGTGCAGCGAAGCGACAGGTTAAAGAGGCGTTGAGTAACAGACTAAACGAATCTGTCCCTCCCGGCACCAAACTGTAAAAGGAAAACATCCCCAACCGGAACAAACTAAACATGGCGCAGAAGCACATGTACCCTAGTGGTACGATAACCGCAACGTGAATCGCTGACGTGTTGCCGTCCGCACTGACCAACATAGCTGAAAACGGCGAAACATCCACTCCGTCCATCGTTTGCGTCGTCCACATGAACGTCTCCGCCCAGACGGTCAGGACGCTGAAACCGGCCAGGGCGATTGCCAACCCTCGCAACGCAACCGGCGCGATTCGACACCGCCACCACCACTCGCACGTCTCTTGGTACACCCCTATTTTTCCCACCCGTACCGTCCTTAGCGGGTTCCGGAACCGCTTTTCGGAGCTGCTCATTAAACAGCCTCTGTCACCCAAGCCTCCCCCACCCAGCCCAGATGCGTTCAAAACTGCTTCCGCTTCCAAAGCTCTGCTCACCGCCACGACGTATTGCGCTGCTGTCCTCCTGTACACCCGCGTTTTGCGTTTCAGCGCCCGTCTTAAACTCACCATGTCCGCCTCTTCGTCGTAGTCGTAGTCATAATCGCCGTCGTCGTCATATTGGGTACTGTCTGTTGACACAATATCGGAAACCTTCGGAGTCTCCACCGAAATGACCCGCATCATCCACCGAAGTTCGTGGTTCCGAGGCATCACTTCGTTTGTCGTTTCTGACGCTTTTGTGATTTTTAGGAGTGACGAATGAGCGTCTTCTAGAGCTGACGATACCTCGCCAACCTTCCGGTACAGGAAAGTGGGTCGCTTTTGGATATTCGCGGAACGCCAGATCGAACGCGGCACCTCCACGACCCCATAACCCAGTAAAAAAATACCAGCAACAATACCGAAACTCGTCGCTGATGCGATTGAAAACGAAGTCACGCCGGTAACCGTCATGGCGCCATTCGCCGTTAGCACGACTATTCCCAACAATCCAACGCCCAGCAGCACGGCGTAGAATATTAAATTCTCCCGTAGGCTTGTCATCAACCTAGCTGTGACCGTGAAATCCCCCGCGTCCTCGTAAATCTGGTGCAACGGCAACACGAACCAGGTTAGGTTGAACGTGATCCAGTAGGACAAGTCCCAGAGCAAAGCCAAAATGGGTCGGGAGGATTCATCCCCCGACGCGGTGGACGCGATGTCCGCGGGTACCAGGGCGAGGATGCTTAGTGATAGGGTCCATGACAGGGCTAATTGGAGCCTTACTGCTAAAGAAACGTCTGGGGCGGCGAAGTGTCTCAGCGTCAACAGGACGGCCACGGTGACGAAGATTAAAGCGGGGATCCCGAAGTTCCCCTCGGAACCCATCGAGTGTTTTAGATGTGAGGTTTAGTTAGATGGGTTCGTCTCAAGCCTGTGTCGTATTCGACGATTATAACACCCCGCGTGCGGTTCCAGCGGTTCCCAGGTCGCGGGCGTGGGCGGCCGGACGACGGATGCGCGGGGCAGCAGCGCGCCGCGCGGTCTGAGGGGGGACGCGGCTGTGTCCCGAAATTGAGAGTGACCCGAGATTTTCAGTCCCCGTCAGCTTTTATTTTCGAGAACCTCCGTCGCGACATCCACAAGGCGCGGCGCGTGAGGATTCGACCGGATATGTGTTAGTAGTCGCGCACGTGGTTTCGGGATCGGTTTGTCTGACCGGAGATGGTGTGGGACAATAAACGGTGCGCACATGACAAGTTGAAAAGGAACTGTGCGGAATGCATTGGATGTCATCACGGCAAGGTGAAAAACAAGTGCGCGGAGTGCAACCCTTGCCCCCACGGCAAAGTGAAATACAGCTGCGTGGATTGCACCCCCTGCCCCCATGGCAAGATGAAGCACAGCTGCGCGGAGTGCAACCCTTGCCCGCACGGCAAGCAGAAAAACAACTGCGCGGAGTGCAACGGTTGCCCTCACGGCAAGCTGAAAAGCAACTGTGTGGAGTGCAGCCCGTGACCCCACGATAGGTGGAAAGGCAGCTGCGCGGAGTGCACCCCCTGCCCCCACGGCAAGGTGAAAAGGGACTGCGCAGAGTGCAACCCCTGCCCCCACGGCAAGTTGTTTTTTTTTGTGCGGCGTGTAAAGCTCTTCGCGCGACGCAGTAGCACACGCGTCCCACGAACTTTCGCATGCTCGTTTTAATAAGTCTACCTAAACTTTGATAACAACGTCACTTCATCTCCCTCTGCACGGCTTGGAAGAACCCTAGCGCTGCGTCGTGCGCCCAGCTTTTTTCTGGCCGCAGCCACTTTCCCTCGTAAAAGCAGCAGTGCGTCCCTATGTTGGTTCGTACCAGCGCCCGGAGGCATTCGCCGTGGAAGCAGTACATGTTATCATTGACATTTGAGGGCGCGCAGACGGGGTCGTCGTCGGCGTTAATGACGAGTGTCGGCGTCGAGATTCCCAGCACAGCACCCATGGGGTTCGTGTTTTCGTGATACTCATCCAACGAGTCGTAACCCTCCATTGCATAGCTCAGCCGCTGGAAGTCAGCCATGGTTTTTGTGGCGAGCAAATCGTGGTACGACGGGTGGTCATCCGTTTCTTTTTCTTTTTTACGATTTGTAAAAACCTTTTCGTTTTCTCCAAGCAGAAACATCTTCTTGACGCTCTTCAAAAGGTGCGTATCCAACACAGGCTCGAACCGAGAAAAAGCCGCCCCTTCCGTTGTGTCATAACCTGGACACACCATTGTCATGGCGTCAAACTCGCATTGATCGTTCTTCTCGCCTGCGTAGCGCACCGCCAAGCCGGTTCCCGCGGACTCCGCATAGCCAAATATCTTCTCGCACTCGGGAAATTTAGATTTCACAAATTTCAAGTGCACGTCCAAATCCTCGCAGCTTCCCAACAGGTTGAACTTTGGAGTTTTCAACAGATTACCCAAATGCCCGCGTCGAAGCAAAACCGCGACGCGGAACCCTCTTGAATATGCCTCGTGAGTAAACGTAGCAAAGTCATCCGAAGTGCCAGTCAACGTGTGCATCACACACACAACGGGCGCGTCGTTCGGAAGAGGTTTTTGATTTTTGTTTTTGGAATTTTTAAAAGTCTCGGGGACGTGCCAATCGATTGCGATTTCGCCGCCGTCTGGCAGTTCGATTGTATCCCGTTCGAACTGTGCTTTTTCGTCAAGTTTTTGCTTTAATAAGTAAAACAGCAGTTGCGCTGCGCTTGTGTGCAGGAAGAACGGGGGGTCCATCGCACGGTGCAGCGCCGGGGTCGCGGCGAGGAGAGCGGCCATGCGCTTCGACGCCGGGGGATTAATTCTTGGCCGAAAATATTCTGGTACGAAGGCTTTTTGTTTCGCCGCGAAGAGGACGTACGCAGTGAGCGCAGCCGCGATTGCGGCGATCAGCGATTTCGCCACCAGGGTTACGAGCTCGAGCACACCTGTAGGTGACGACGTGACGCCTGCAAACGCCCTGGGGACGACCGTGGAGTGTCGTCTCTGCACGACGCAAATAGATGGCACCGAAACTTGCGAAAGGCCATCCGATCGCGGAAAAGCAAGATTACTCTTCGTCCCACAAACCCTCCGACGATGCCCTCTGGGAATGACGCGTACCGGGGACGACGTTGCCGCGGCGTACATGCCGATGCGTGGAACGCGCGCGGCACCACACGCCGCGGGCGCGGAAGCCGACGCCAGCATCACGCCACCTAGTGTGTGTCGTGACTTTTTACGGCACCCTGCTTTGTATCGTCGATAGCCACTGATTTTGGATATCGCGTCGTCCTTTCCACGCGCGTCATTCACCAGCGCGCACGATGGCATCGTGCGTCGCGACTCCCATTGTCTCGGCGCACAAGGCTCCGCGTGCCAGTCTCTGTGCGCGCGGACGCGTGGCTGACGTTCGTGGCTTGGGTCGTGGCGTGTCGAGCGGACGCGCGCGTCCCCGAGGACATATCTTCGTGTATGCGGCGGCGGCGGAAGAAAAGAGTAATGACGACCTCCCTCCCGATGAGTCTCAGTTCGGCGCCCCCCCCTGGTCCGGCCCTCCCGGCGAGGACCCCATTTCCAACGAAGTCTTACTACAGATCGTGCTATCTCAAATCCCCGATGAAGCGGTGAACAAGCTCGTGTGGGAGTGCTTGGGGTACACGAGTTCGATGGACCTCGACGCGGAAACCATGGAAGTCACGGAAGTATGGAGTCCCGAAAACGTGTTTCCGAAATGGGCCAAGGCGTACCCCACACCGCCGGATGTGATTGGCGTGACGAGAAAATACTTTCCGGAAGTCGACACACCTGTGAAGAACGCGTGTGCGGCGTTGACACGGTCGGTGGCTCAGGACCACAAACAAGGGATTAAAAAAACGTTGAAACACTTAGCGTGGAAGGGGTACAAAATGGACGGCTTGACTCCGAACATGACGCGGCGAGCGCAAGCCGCGAATTGGCTGTTGTACTACCGCAGAGAATTAAGAGGGGTGTCGATTGAAGAGCTGAAGCGACGGCGGGCTGAACGAGCAGCGGCGGAGGAACAAGCGGGGCGAACAGACGCGCCCACGGGGACCACGAAGCAAGGGGTGGTGTAGGTGTAGGTAGTAGTGTAAGCGTCTACATAGTTCGTAAGTTGTTCATCTGAAACCTTGGATGCATAAAAAAACCTGTCTCGTTGATGACTCGGATTTTCCCCGCATCCCGTAACACACTTCGCGTCGCACTCGATGTCCTTGCAAAGCATCGAGACGCTCGCCCGCGCGTCGCCTTCGAGGCTTGAGCTCACACCAACCATGTCTTCCAAAACAGACCCGTTCGGCGAGGGCGTGCCTTTCGGTGACGTGCGTGCCCGTCAACGTCAGACGCCCTTTTTCAATTCTCAGGTTTAACAACGACATTATCGCGACAGACGCGCCATGCTTCCCACCCGGTGGTCCACTGACCCTGTTTCTACCCCCCTTGCTCTCCTTTACCCCCCGTTACCCCCCCAGCCTTCCTGGTACGGCAAGTTCAACTCCCCGTACTACTCTGAGTCGCACGTCGCGTTCAGGGCGAAGGTTCGCGCCTTCGTGGAGACCGAGATCATGCCGCACACGCACGAGTGGGATGAGAAAAAATCGCTACCCCTGGAGCTGTACAAGAAGACGTACGAGGCGGGCATTTTGCCAGGCGTGGTAGGCGCACCCTGGGCGGGCGGCTTGGGGCACAAACTGTCAATCCCCTCCCCGCAAAACTTCGACTACTTCCACGAGCTCATCATTCTCGACGAGTTTGGCCGATGCGGGTCGGGGGGCGTGCTCTGGGGATTGCTGGAGGGCGTGCACATAGGGTTGCCGCCGGTGTTGAACTTCGGCTCTGAGGATCTTCGCGAACGAGTAGGTCTGCGCGTTTTAAAAGGAGAAGGCACCATTTGTCTGTGTATCACGGAGCCGTACGCGGGCTCGGACGTTGCCAACATCCGGTGCACCGCGAAGAAAACTGCGTGCGGAAAGTTTTACACCGTGTCCGGGGAAAAAAAGTGGATCACGAATGGGGTGTGGGCTGATTTCTTCACCGTCGCCGTGCGAACCGGCGGCCCTGGTATGGGCGGAATTTCACTATTAGTCATAGAAAAGACCATGCCCGGCGTGGAGTGCAAGCGCATGGACTGCATGGGGGTCTGGGCGAGCGGAACTACGTATGTCACGTTCGACGAGGTGAAGGTACCGGTGGCGAATCTAATCGGCAACGAAAACTCCGGGTTCAAATACATCATGCACAACTTCAACCACGAGCGGTGGGGTTTCGTTGTGCAGGCGAACCGGTTCGCCAGGGTTTGCTACGAGGAAGCGTTTCTGTACGCGCATAAAAGAAGAACCTTCGGCAAGCGTCTAATCGAACACCCGGTAATAAGAGCGAAACTCGCCGACATGATCCGCCAAATCGACGCCACGCATAACCAGATGGAAAACATAACGTATCAGATGTGCACGATGACGCGTGAGGAATCCGCGAAAGCGCTCGCGGGGATCACCGCGCTCGCAAAGGTGCAGTCCACGAAGGTGTTCGAGTACTGTGCGCGGGAAGCTGCGCAGATCTTCGGGGGTGCGAGTTACGTGCGAGGGGGACAAGGGGAGAAAGTGGAGCGGCTTTACAGAGACGTAAGAGCTTACGCCATTCCCGGTGGGTCCGAGGAGATCATGATGGATCTCGGCGTCCGGCAGGCGATGAAGGAGTGGGAAAACGTACAGAGCAAGATGTGATGGTTCTTTGAATGTTTGTTAGGTACCTGTGACGTACAACACATTACTCTTTAATTCCCTCCCGCCATTTCCTCCGCGACGCGCGCTTTCTCTTCCTCCTCCTCTTCCTTCCGTCGTTTCAGCATTGGATTTTCCTCGAGGTCATCGGCTTCCGGGCCGAACGGCGTGTAATCCACGATGTACTTTTCAATCGCGGGCATGTTCGCGCCAGCCACGTTGGCTTTCTTCACACCGTTCCTGAAGAACAGGAAATAGGGTAGGCTCTTGCCCCGAAACTCTTCTAACAACGCGTGGCTCTCCGCCATGCAATGCAACATCACAAAACACCCGGGTTCGTAATCCTTTTCCAGTTTCAAACGCTTCATCAACGGGAGCACGCTGTGGCACCTTCCAGCCCACTCGGAGTATACTTCGATGACTGCATTGGTTGGGGTGGGGTGGACGTGAAGGGGGTCAGTGTGTGACGTGGTTATAACGTTAACAGTGGTTTCGATGGGGGTTCTGTTCCATCCAATCGACTCCCCAATCCCGATTAGTCCTCATCACCAGTCACAACTCCTTCGCGCGTACCTTTCAAGCCTTGTTCGCACAGCTTGTCTTGCAGGAAGGTTTCGGCTTCGTCCGTCCCGGGTTCGCCGGTAACAAAAACACTCATCGTGCGCTCATCGTACACGTTTCGCTCCACGGTCGCCATAGGGACGGGTGGGCGCGAGGCCTTCGACTGCGCCAATTTGGAAAATCCGGATGTTTTCAAGTTCTTGGCGCACTCGCAATTTTGCTCCCAAAAACCTCGGTCACGAACGTGTAGACAACTTTCCCTCGCGTACGCGCGCACTTGTCGGCGCGTCAAGGGCACACGTGTCGGGTTCGTCGTGCGCAACAACCCCAAGATGCTCGGCAAGATCCCGATCGCACCGATTCACGCGCCAATCAAAGCCCCCCCCATTTCTTTCCCCAACGCGACCTATGTCGAACTCGACGATGATGATGTGACTGACCTGATACGAGAGGAATTCGATCCACTCCGACTGCTCCCCACCTGCCGGCTGTGCAAGTCGTGCAAAAAGAACCTCGAAGAGGCGCACTTCGACGAGGGAAAAAAAACGTGCCGCACGTGTTTGCACATACACCGCGCGTACATGCGAAGGAAAAGAAGAAGGGAGCAGGCGGAGACGGGGGGGGGACACGGAGGAGGGTGAAGAAGGGTCTACGCGTAAAAAAATAATAACACGATAACACGTGTTCCGGGAGAAACCAAAGGACATTCGATTAATTTCGGGACGTTCATCGACGTCCGCTTCATCTCGTCAGCAGCGCACTCTGATCGCTCGTGCACCCGCAACACAGGTGAGGCACGTTCGATGAGCGAGTGAGAGATGTGAGTGATTGTAATACCACAGGACAAGGTTTGAGTTTCAATATCTTAGACAAGCTACACATCTTTTTAAAACGTCTACCCGACCTCGTAATCCTCCGCGTCCATCTGCTGCAGCAGAAAGTCCACCCACTGGTCCGCTACCGTGGTTTCATCACTGTCCGGTTTGTACACCTCCGCCACGGCGACTGGCACCTTCGCCACGGTGCCTGCGAGCCCCAGGGCGCCGAACACAAGCCGACCAGGCGCGGCGGCGACGGCGCCGAGGACGCCCTTTTTTTTCTTCGCACCCGGTCCGACGCCTATTTTCCTCTTGTCCTCGTCGTTCAGTCCGAGCACCCTGGCCATCAACTCTAACACGTCTCCGCTTTCCTCGCGCTCGAAGTACGTGACTAGCAACTTGCTCAAAACTCGTCGGTCTATTTGCTCTGAGCTGTCGGAGGCCAGGGTTACGGCTTGTGACGCTTGCTCCGCCAACGCGCGTCGCGCGCGGGACGCTTCGAGTACCGACTTCTGCGCCGCAGCGTCTGCTGCCATGGCGTGCTTCTCCAAGTCAGTACACCGTTTTTCAGCTTCAGAGACCTTATCAGAAGCCGCCGCAACCCTCGCCCGCTCTGCAACTAATTCTGCGTTCAAAAAGCTGTTCTTTTCCCGCAGCGCGGTGAGTTCCAAAACGCTGCGCTCGGCGTCATCCGCCTCGTCGTCAAAGTGCTCCAGCGCTTTTTGCAAATTCGCCAGTTCCAAATCCTTTTTTTGTAATGCTTCGCGGAGAAGATCCACGTCTCGTTCGGCTGCTTTTTTTGTGCTTTCAGATATCTCAGTAGCGTTCGATATAGTAGCTTCAGCTTGCTCAGCCAGCTCCATTTCCCGTTCACGCAACATTTCCTCCTTCAAGTCGTCCTCCTCTTCCATGGCGAGCAAATGCTGGCGCAGCTTTTCCAGCTCGGAATTTTTCTTTTCGGTTTCGTACTTTGCAGATTCTAAATCACGTGAAGCTAATTGAATATTTTGTTGTGCGATTTTCAATTGTTCCACATGCTTCGCACTGTCATCTCTACGCGCAGCCTGAAGCTCGGAAATCTTGCGCTGTGCGTCCGCTAGTTGAGAGGCGAGTTCACTGTCATTTTGTGAACTAGATGCGTGTGAAGTCGTCGGCGGTTGCGAAACCGAGTCACTCGGCGGCGAAGGCTCTCTCTCGCGCGTCTCGTTCGGTGTCGTCTCCTTTGGTGCGGGTTCGTTTGCTGCAGGTGGTACCGATTCATTTGATACCTCATCCGCATGCAACGTAGGCTTCACAGCTGGTGTGGGTTCCTGTTTTTGTGTAGGTTCCACGCGTTGCTCATTCGCATCATTGACAACAACATCCTGCGCTTGTTCCTCCGAGGCTTTTTTCCTCTCGCGTTCCGCTGCGAGCCTGGCTCGTAGCGCCGCGAGCGCGCCTCCCGGTTGTGCCGCGGTTTGTCCGTTGCCATTGGATGCTCCAGCGGTCACCCTCGGCGGCGGTGCGCGTGTAGACTCAACACCCCCCTCATCACCCTCCTCGTCGCTCCATTCACCTTCCTCGTCGTCATCGTACGTCGGATTATCGATTGCGTCGCGAATCTCACCCACCGCGGCTTTCGCCTCCCTGGCCTTCGCCGCGACCGCAGCGAGCGCACCCTGTAACATCACCCACGATCGGAAGCGCCGACGCAACCACCCGTGCGCACCGGGAATGAGCACACCGAGCTGATGACTGAGACGAAGTTCGAAGTTCATTTTCTGGCGATTTTCAAGTTGGTGCCTATTTTTAATTCGAGATTAAAGTCTAACGATGCTAGTCTACTGCGCGTCAATCCTACACTGTTCCCCCTACCCTACCCTACGCTACACACACGCGTCTTCCCCCTTAACAATTACTTTACAATTCCTTTTCATTTTCCCAAGAGTTAGGTCTAAGTTAAACAAACTCCCTTTGCGAGGCACCGCGACGATTGAATTATTCTCCGTCACCAGAAAAATCGAAGTAGCAGTCGCTCGCGCGACGACGCCCTTCCTTCCGACCAGGCTGGAATTACGCGAAGCACTTACACTGACTACTGCACCTCGAATTTCGTTGAGGTTTTTTTCTGAAATTTTTCGTTGCGCTTCGTACTGTAGCCTGGTGTCGTCTACACTATCGTCATCCCCCAGCCCGCGCATGGTTTCGTTTACATAATCGCGAAACGTATCCCTCATCGGCGCAAAGTTTGCGTACACGGCTTGCGAGTTTTGGAGCGCGCCGCGTACGCCAATTGTGCGAAGCCTCGCTTCTGACGGAATCGATGCGTCCTGTCTTGAGCGCGCGTTTGAATCTTTTTTCTTGTGTTTATCAGACTCCGCAAAAGCGTTCGCCGCATCTAAAAGCACGACTTTGTCTTTGGTTTTTTGGCGCACCACTCGCTCGACGTCGGCGCCCGCTTTTGGATTCGTGGCCGCGAACTTTCGCATCTGATCTTCCACGTACGCCACGCGCGTAAGTTTTTGCGCTAATAACTCGTCCTTTGAGGAATCCTTTGAGGAATCCCTCAACCCTTGCGGTACTGCTTTGTCGTGCGCCGCGGCGATCACGCCGGCAATCGTTCGGTGGCTGAGCGGTACGTACCAACCCGCGTCGGCGTTCGGCGCGGAGGTGTGCTTTTCGTCGTCGGGAGGATTTGATTGCGATTGTACAGGCCTTGCAGTGTCTTTCCAAGATGGGTTCCGGTCCCGCTTTTGGTGACCGTCGCGAACTCCACCGCGTCCGCCACTTCTACCACCATGTTTTGATATGTGCTCACCATCACGCCCACCCCTGCCGCCGCTTTGCTTCGCCGAGGCAGCAATGGGCTTTGTCGAAACACCACCGCCCTTGCCCGCCGCGAGTCGGCGGTCCAGCGATTCTACGCGCCGGCGCTTGGCGGCTCCCGCGGCGACTTTCCCGCCGTCGGAGTCACCCCCGCCCATCGCAAGGGTCACGCACCGGGAACGGAAACCCGGCACCCGAAACCCACACAGCGTGCGGTGGTGTGCGAACGCACGCAATGCAATGGAGGTCTTTCTCGCAGCGCCCCATTCCGGAACTTTCCATGTTGAACAAATGATGACGATGAGGATGGGATATTTGCACACCATCAGACCATTTGCTCATACAGAGGCCAAAATTCGATCTATTTCCACGTGTTTGGAGCCAACTGGCATCGTGTGTCATGTCTTCAGACGGCAGCGCGCATGTGGGTTTTGCACGCGTCATAGGTGAGGCCGCTTAGGACAAAATGCAGGGCCTCGACGAGGCGCCGGGTGGGGCGCAGGATGTCGAGATGAATGACGATACGGTACGTCCAAAGGCCAACGCGGATATTATTTTTTCTCATTTTTCGTTATGCCACCCCGACCGTCTCTTACCTCCCCGTTCCTCCCTCACAGAACGATGACGGCATGGACGTGGCTATGTGGGGGGAGACGTTTTCAAACCCCAATGCGTTCGACCCGCCTGGCGTACCTGTTCGGCAAAAAAGCCTCAGGAGCGGCGTACGGAGCGGCGTCGCGTCTCCCGCCTCGCCCTTGTCCGTAGCATCCAACTTTAGCGACCGGAGTGCATTGAGCGAGTTTTCTAATTTATCCACCGTGGCGGACGCGAGCAGGCCGTCAGGAAGCGAGCGAAACATGGCAGCAGAAGCAGGCCCGTCCTCACAACCACAACACGTTCAACGATCGTATAGCACTACGCCGAACGACGGGAGGAAGATGTCCCCTCCCCACCCGTCGTTACCGCCGAGGCCGATCGCGCACACGTGGTGTTTAGACGATTTCCGAGTCAGCGAGCGCGTGGGGTTCTCAAAACTATCGAACGTGTACCGCGCCACGCACAAAACATCAGGAATGGACATCGCGTTGAAGTGCTACCTAGGTAACAAGCTAGATGCGTTCACGATGACGCAGGTTCGACGGGAAATTGAAATCCACTCCACGGTGACGCACCGATCAATAGCGACCTTCCACGGATCGTTCGAGGAGAATGGAAACATTTGCATGATCCACGAGTACGCGCGGCGGGGGGATGTGTACAACGCGTTGAGTGCGGCGGGGGGTGTGTTTTCGGAACAGCGAACTTCGGCTGAGATCATCGGGCCGGTCGCATCCGCAGTGGCGTACCTACACAACCGAGGCGTGATGCACCGCGATATCAAACCCGAAAACGTGTTGCTCAGCGACCACGGCGGGTGTTTGCTGACCGATTTCGGGTTCGCGCTTGATTACCGCAAAAACCGCTGCGTCACCCGGTTAGGCACCACGGATTACATGGCACCTGAGATCGTGATGTGCGACAAGCCACGACGAGACGCGTTGAGGGCGGCGGACAAGTCAGGTTACGGCCCGGAGGTGGACTGCTGGGCCATTGGCGTTTTAGCGTACGAGTGTTTAGTCGGCACCGCGCCTTTTGAAGTCAGCGGAGTGAGTAACACGGAGGAGACGTACCAGCGGATTTTGATGGGCCAAGTCCTAGAGTTGCCCGTGGGTATGGGTAACGACGCCAAGGATTTCATCACGGGGTGTTTGCGGTACGACCCGAACGAACGCCTCACGGCAAATCAAATTCTGAACCATCCCTGGATCAAGAAACACAACAAAAGGCAAATGAGGGGTCACTCGCAAAAGAACAGAGAACCCTCTGAGCTGTTCGACGTCCATGAAGAGGAACATGTGGGTGGCGATGGTTGCACTCACCAGGGTCACCAGGGTTCAGCTCCTCAGGTGTTCCAGACGTCATCGAACAACCCCAGAGCGTGGCTGGGACGGCACAAGTCCGCGAGCGCAAAGTTCCCGATCAAAACGCCGCACCACGAGGAAACCTGGCCGGGTGATAAGTCGAGTGAAAAGGAATTAGACGGGTCTGTGTCACTGCACGACGCTACTCCCCAAGACCCCGCCGAAGAACCGGACAGAAGACGAAGCCTGGACGGCGGCGACCTCGCGCGGTCTCGCTCAGTGGGGTTGTTCCGCGGGTTTGGACGGTTGCGAGAGTTTGTGCTCGGCGCCGAAAAAGAATCGAAAAAATAGATAATTGAAAGCATTGCGTATTGTATGACTGTTTGCAGACTAGCTACTAGGATTGATTGCATAAACTATGAATATTTCACTGATACACTCGTACCAACCCTGATACACTCGTACCAAACATCACTATCTACTCACGATACTCCCCATCACGTCCGAAAACTTCTCAGGGTCGTCAATCGCGACGCGAAGCCACTCGTCGGATTCTTTTGGTTTTTCTGAAACCTTTTCTTTGTTTTCGTTTTCTTGTAGCCATGGCATGCAAATCTTAGGTATCAAAATCTCCACGGCCCACAGGAACAGCCCACGGCTCACATCGATGCCTCCCATGGTATCCCCCTGAGTGTATCGTTTATCCCCCAAAATAGGCGCTCCAAGGGTTTGCGACGCGTGCCGTCGCAACTGGTGCGTCCGTCCCGTCTTCGGGTAGAGGTCCACCAACGTCAGTTTTCCATATTTATCACTCGCCACCTGTTGTATGACTCGCCAGTGAGTGATGGAAGGCTTACCACTCAAAGGCGTGTCGATGATCTGCAGCTGATCTTCGGTACTACCTGTAGACTGAGTACCCATGCAATTACCCCAAACCAGCAAGGCTCGATATTTTTTAACAGGCTTCCTGTCTTCAAATGCTTTGCTCAGTGCTGACGCCGCGACGCGCGTTTTCGCGACGACGAGTAACCCCCCGGTGGTTTGATCTAGCCGGTGTACTGGTCTTGGACGGGACAAGGCTCCAGCAGTGGTCGTGGGTTGTAAATAATAAGGCAATAAACGTTCAGCGGTCCATTCAGAGGTGTCTTCTTGTTTTGATTCATCATCTGTTTTTCTTTTTTTATTTCCACCTCCGACGCTTGCGATGCCCTCGGGTTTAACAACCACGGCGCAGTGCTCGTCTTCATACGCTATTGTTAGTTTCGGTACGTAATCAGGTAGGGGGTCTAGCAATTCAACTTCGTTGCTACTCATTCTTTGTATAAGGTCAAGGTGGTCTCCGGGCTTGGGGCGGAAGTCGCCGCGGCGCGAGGTGGCGGGAGGGTTGCATTCATCATGATTAGAGTATCTCTCTTCGCATTCGCTTACTGCGATTTCGCCTCTTCGCACCGCTTTTCGAGCCGTGGACAGCGTTTTAAACCGGGTTGGGAAAACCGCGTGCGTGGCTTCCGCGAGGTTCCACTTGCCGTCCTCGCCTGTGGAAAAACATAACCCACCGGTCTGAGTCGCGGGCACTACGCCCGACGCCACCAGGGCTGAGCTTTTTGGTTTTGGTTTAGACATGGTGGACACTTTTTGCTTTTTGGAATCGGAAAGGGATGCGGTAGGCTTGAACACACGGCCCCTTCGAAGGCGTCCGACGGTTTGCGAGGTGGAGCGGACAGATGCGGTCGGGCGCGCGCGGTGGAGCTCCACAAACGCCGAGCGCATCCGCCATGAAGCGCCACGGCGCGCGTCTGCACTGTGTCTCGGACTCGCTTTTCATCGGCAGGTGCCATTTCTCGGCCCGAAATCAAAATCAGACTTTGGCGCCACACGATTTGATCTTGATTTGGTGACATCGCCTCCCGGTCACAACTCGCCGCACCTCACGAACGCGAGATGAGCGTGCCCGAGGCCCTAGGGGCGGTCAGCGCCACCACGGCGAAGGCCGCAGCTCTTGTCCGCCCAGTCGTCACTCCCGTGTACGTCGCGTTGGTGTGGCTCCTGAACGAGATCGCGAGCACATTTTCCGTGTGCGTGTTTGGCACGTGCATTGGGTTGCTGCTAGGTGCATTGTCTGTCGCGGCGTTGAGGGGATCGCTGGCAAGAGCGGACGCGGAAGCGACTCGCAAGGCCAAAGCTGCGAGCGCTGATGCTACCAAGAAAGGGACCACGAACGGAACCCCCCCTCCCCTTCCCATCCCCCCTGATGTCTTAGCGGAAGCGCTTCGGCATTTACCGCGGTGGACCAAGGAACCCGATGTGAATCGCGCATCCTGGCTGAACAACTTGCTGGACACGTTGTGGCCGCACATCGACACCTCTGTGTCCGAGACGATCAAGGACAGCGTCGAGCCGCTGTTACGCACCGCGGTCCCCCCGTTAGTCTCCTGGATCGGCTTCGAGAAAGTTACGTTAGGCCCGACGCCACCGTGCGTCGGAGGCGTCAAGGTGATGGGAAGCTCGAGTGAAGAGGTGATGCTGGAACTGGAGCTGGTGTTAGCCACCGGGCTAGACATTATTCTCGCCGCTTACGTGTTCGGCGTCCGGATGCCAGTCAGGGTGCACGATTTACAGCTCCGAGCTAACGTACGAGTCACCTTCACGCCTCTGGTGGACCAGCTGCCGTGTCTTGGAGGGTTAGAGGTGAGCCTGATGAGCCTCCCCGAGCATGTCGATTTAGGATTGACGATCCCGCCCGGCATCGATCTCATATCGCTCCCCGGCATGCATTCCATCCTGCGCTTTGCGCTGTGGAAGTTCGTGTCCCCGATGCTGGTGTATCCCACGAAGATGACCATCCCTATCATGCCCAACGGGGGCGTGGAGCCGCAGTCAACGGGCATGATCAAGGTTGGCGAGTTTTGCGGGTCTGGGTTTTCGAGTAGGACTAAGTTGTTGGGATCTGGGATCAGCGCATCGGGCATGGAGAACAAATCCTTCAAGCAGAAACCGTCATCGTCGTTTCCGAGCATGTCCATGGTCACCGGTACTGGTCGTTATATCGTGCAGCTCAACACGCGAGACTCACGGAAGATCACATTACAGTCGAAAAGCAGCGATCAACCGGAGTGGGACGAGACGCACCACTTCTTGACGAATGACGATAGCGTGTTAACTGCGGTGGTCATGACGGGCAACTTGAAAGAGCTAGGGCGGTGCGAGATTCCGTTAAGGAGATTGGTACAAGACGACCGGGCGCACAAAGTAACGCAGCTGCACATTCCCATTGGCGATCCCCAGTTGTACTTGACACTGGAGCCTATGCCTCGAGAGCCCAGCAGCGGCAACCCCTCGCCAACGGAACTCGCGGACATCGCGGAGGACCATGAGCTCGCCTTGGAGGCACACGCGCTCGAGCTCGCGACGCTGCGCGTAAACGCCCTGGACGCATCGCTGCGACCGAACCCGCAACCCGACGTGCCCGTGCTGACGTGCACGCTTCAGTACGTGCCGCTTGGGGTGGAGAGTGAGGTTGATACAGGTGCGAAGGGTGCTAAGGCCGAAGTGAATAAAAAACCGCAAACAAATCAGAACAAGTCGTCCAAATTAGACTCGGACGAGGACGAGGACGAGCGTGACGCTACGAAGGAAAACAAAAAACTTTCTCAAAACTCAAAAGACGCCCCGGAACCCCGACGCGGAATTTTAACCGTGGTCGTCACCCGCGGTGTGCGAATTCTTCGCGAAAGCAACGCGTTCAAGCTCCCGTTGCCGTGTGCCACGGTGACGTGCGCCGGGCAAGAATACACCACGGAGCCTTTAGTCGAGAAAACAAAAGCCCCCAACTGGGACGAGGAGTTTCTGTTCTTCAACGTCGCCGAGAACGAAACGATGAGTCTAAGCGTCAACAACAAAACCGCAAAAGGCGAGTTCCTAGGAGGGTTCGATCTGGACGTCGCCGAGGTAGCGATGAACAAGGAGATTGCGGATATCTACCACCTACAGGGCGTGGCGAACGCGGCGCAGGTTTTTGTGAAGGCCAGGTTCGCGTACATGTCATGAGTTAGATTTGTATATTCAGAAGAATTTTTCGAACATAATACCTCGCGTGCTACTCCTACCCACTCCCCTCTACTCCTCCTACTGCACGGTGTGGTTCCACTCGTCGTCGTGTGCTGTTCTACTTATATCCGCGAAGGGTTCGACGAACTTTCCTTTCTCTGTGGGGGTTACGCGTCTTCGTCGGCGTTCCCGGTCCCGTAAACCGCCCAGCTGCGCGCGCACTGCCCACTGCATCTCCTGCTCTCGCTGCCATTGCGATTCTTCAGGCGATACATCCTCCTCGTCGTCATCGTCACGCAAAGCCCTCTCCAGATCTTCCACTTGTCGTTGCGTCGCTTGGCTTTGTGTTGCACTTCCTGAAGCATCAGAATCACTCGCTTCTTCCTGACCAACCCCCCGCGCCGCTCGCACTACCCTGCGCCGCCGGACGTTCACCTTCGTCGCGCCCTTCTCCACTTCACGCATCGTGCGCAACTGCGCGCTCCATTTCTCACGCCACTCATCACTCCCGACGTTTGCGAGCATGCCTCTGTCCTCACACAGCCGCTGGTACGCCGTAGAGATCTCGTTGAACCGCACCTCAGCATCAGGGGCGTCACTCACATCAGGGTGGAACTGCTTCGCCAAACGCTTGTACGCCCTCTTCACCGCTTCTTGAGATGCACCGGGAGACACGCCCAGAGTGAAGTACAACTTTTCATCGTCAGGAGAGAGTGCGGAGGTGCGAAGCTTTGACCCTCGGGTACATTTAACTCGACTTTTACTCGTCGAGGGTGCGAACGAACACAACGCCAGGGTCGGAGACGCACGCATCGCGAACGACGAAATGTCGCGGCGCGCCAGGTGTTGTGGAGGCGGCTGTCGGAAGACGTGGCCAGTGAGATACACCAGCGAATCGTCATTCACAAGTGGATTTCGCGCGCGTATCATTTGAGGGTCTAAATCGTCGTATAAATGACGAGTTAATTCTTCCCCCCATTTGAGGCGTTTTCATCCTTTCTTGGACCGTTCCGTCCCGAGGGCGCTCAGACACAAAGGCACACGCGTTGACCGCAGGCCAGCTTGCTCCGAAGGTGCGTACCCTGCGTAACAGAGTCGCTCGTCCTCCGATCCGTTTCTCGCGGTCGCTCATCCCAAGCGCGGGGACGCTTTTCGGACAAGCTGTTGCATTCCTTCCCCCGGACGAACCAAATCTGACTCGACGTCCGACTGACTGTCACAGTCCAGTGGACCCCTCACATCGTCTCAAACGCTGACCCACGCCTCCCACTACTCCCACCTTCATGTGAACGTGTTTCCTCCTATCTGTTGACTTCCAAAGACTCCGCCTCCGGTTCGTCCGCGTCCTCCGCCGCGTCATCCCCTCGGAGACGCTTTTCCCCCAGGCGTTCACGACTCGAAGCGACAAGTCCAAAAGCGAAATGGCGACTCCCCTGCGCACGCCCGGCAGCACACGCACTCGCGCGCTCGGGTTCACGCACGACTCTGATTCGGACGACGACTTTGTTTTGGACGGGGTGAGTGCCTCTAAATGGATGAGCGGGAGGTTCGGGTACTCGGCTGGCGTGTCCTCCGCTTCGCGCATTCGAAGCCGCGAGCTCGCCGCGGCGCGAACGTTCCGGGAAGCGTCCCGGGAGAAGGCGACTTTGAAACAGCACTGCGACGTGCTTGAGGAAAAAGTCCGAGCGCTTGAAGAAAGCTTGAGTGAAACCGTGAGTGGCTCGGTGAAGAAGGCGAGGTTGATGGAGAATGAGAAGGAGAATGAATCTGAATCTCATACGCGCGAAGCCGAGTTCGCGGTGCTTGCGGCTGAGATTTCGAGATTGAAAAGTGAGTTAACGTCGGCGACGGAGGACCACGAGTGGCTGCGTTCGGCGCTTGAGGCTAAAAACGCGGCGAACGAGAAAAGCGAACGCGAGCGACAACAGTTGACCGCAAAGGTCACGGAACTGCAACAAATCGTGGATGAGTCCGAAGCGTGTTTGCGCAATTCGCAGATTGAGCGCGAGGCGCACAAGTTGAGGTACAAAAAGAAAGCCGCCGCGGCGACGGCGCAGCGCCTCGCGGCGGAGGCTACGTCTGCCATGTTGAAGGGTGAGGTCGCGCGAGTGAAGTCGCAAATCAGAAGGAATGTGAGCATGTCACGACTCTCGGTGCACACAGTGGACTGCATGACTTCGCCCACGCCGCCGAGTGGGGTGGTGTTTAATGAGGACGCGAGCGACGTCAATGAGGATGAAACCATCGACTTGAAGCCAGAGGTGTCTTCTATGACCACCGGATCAGCCTCTATGAAAGACGACAGCGCGATGTGTAACGGTACCTCTGATGACGGCTCGGAGACGGTTACGAAACCGTTGCGGTCGAAACAACTGGAACTCACATCACCCGCCGTGGCGATCGTGTTTGAATACACCCCTGATAATAAACCTGAAACACAGAGCGTTGAAGTTTCCGATGATGTAAACACATCGAAATCGTGGTCGCGGGTAGAGTTCGGCGGGTTCGATGGACTTGAGTGGGTGAACATGCTGAACATGTTGCTCGCGTGTGTGCAGTTCATGGTACTCCAAGCCCAAATGGTTTCTAAAAACGCGGCGAACGCGCGACGAGGCAATTGGAGCGTTAAGAACGTAGCAAGCAACGTCGTGTTCGCAACCGTGGTCACGGCTTTTGTGTTTACATCCATGTGTGCGTTGTCCTGTGACCCGCCGGGGCTTTCCTTCGCGGTGCGCATGGGGAGCGTGCCGCTTCCGCAAAAAAACTCGTTCAGCTTGTTCTCTTGGCTGGGAGAAATGCTGGGGCTGCGAACGAGGGGGGGACTCGGGGTGGCTGTTTAAATGAAGGGTTATTAGGTACGCAGCGAGAAGAACTTTTCTGAAATTATTTTTCAACGAATGAGTTTTTTTATCGTCTGCAGGGGATTGGGTTTGGAGTGTGGATGGGCGTGATGCACTAGATAGGTATACTTATATATATTCAGGGGTGGTACGTGGAGTAATTTGTTTCGTGGATATCCTCTGTGGACGTGTCCCTGCTCTGTGAAAAGATCCGGTAGTCTCGCCGAAACGGAAAAGATGCATTTTAAGGTGCCAAATGCGCAGATTCTCCTTGAACGAGCTTTCCCTAAATCTCCCAGAAGGCACCGCGCGGCACCACCCCGCCGCGGGTGTGACGGTCTGCAATCATGTTCTGGCCGAGTTCCTCCTCGGCGCAGAAGGGAACGTTCCGGTACGTGGATGTCTTCCCGTTTCGATTTCCACCCTCTTGCGCTCGTCGCCTCTCGATCGACGGGCAGATCCATCACCGCGTCTACGCCTTTTCGCGCGACTCCCAATCTGAAAGGACACCACCGAGATACCGGGTTTAGGGGTGCTGGAGTCGAGTGAGAAACTCGCAGCAGCACACAATCGGAACCATTGAACATGTTAGATGGAAACTCCTCATCAACGTACGTATTGACCCACTAACCCATCCCCTCATGATCCATCATCCCAAAAAAAACAAAACAGCCCCAAGAAAAACTACACGACGTCGAAAGGCGCTGCGCTGAAGCAGCACATCGACGCCACGTTGGGCAGTGGCAATCTACGCGAAGCCGTACAACTACCACCCGGCGAGGACCTAAATGAGTGGCTTGCAGTGAACACGGTGGATTTCTACAACGCGATTTCGATGCTTTACGGAACTTTAGGTGATTATTGCGTCGACGGAAAATGCCCGACGATGTGCGCCGGTCCGAAATACGAGTACCGGTGGGCGGACGGCGTGACGATTAAAAAACCCATTCAATGCACTGCTCCTGTGTACATAGACCACCTGTTCGTGTGGGTCGAGAACCAAGTAGACGATCCGCGGCTTTTTCCACAGGGAGGTGATAGTACCTTTCCTGACGACTTTCAATCCGCGGTGAAGAAGATCTTCACCAGACTGTTCAGAGTGTACGCGCACATCTACCACTCGCACTTTTCGCAAATTTGTTCCCTAGGCGCCGAGGCGCACCTCAACACTTTGTTCAAGCACTTTGTGTTCTTCACGTCAGCTTTTGGGCTGGTCAAGAGAGAGGAACTCGCGCCGCTGGGGGAGCTGGTTGACGGGATATTGGGGGTGGCCAGGGCGCTGCAGCAAGGGGGGGCGGGAGGGAGTACCTGATGAATGTAAATGTATTTTGATTTCTTGTTTTTGCCTTCTCAAATCGGACGACTTTCCGCCTTCCTTTTCTCGCGATC
>MDSY01090875.1_pt1 | contig 27111 bp, 30 predicted proteins | sample 811131 | NCBI WGS metagenome assembly MDSY01 (sample SAMN05326643, study PRJNA326480) | marine metagenome | isolation source: seawater | place: Atlantic Ocean: South West | collected 2010
AAAAAATAATAGTGTTTCGGGGTTTGATATATTATTAATGTCAGATGGTCAAAATGTTATCGATCCCTCATCAAGTACATATGGAGTCGACTGGGCTGTAGACGAGGCAATAATTTCATTAATTGATTCTAATATTATCGACAGAGATATTTTAGTGGTAGCCTTGGATTGTTCTAAAGACGGTAATAATAGAAGGTTAGAATATGGGCCTGGAGATTTGGGAGACGCGACGACAAAATATTTGACTCAAACTATAATTCCTTTTGTGCTGGATAATTATCCTGTATCAGGAGATATGGGTTATGTGCCCAAAATATTCTTTGCTGGATCTAGTATGGGAGGAGTTTTGGGATTCCGTTTGGCAACAGAATATCACGATCTTTTTGATGGAGTGATGTCCTTTTCTCCAGCTGTATTAATTGATGCTGGGGATGGCCTGAGCGTTGATGCTTTGACCCCCTGGGCTCTAAGTGGATATAAGAAACCGACAACCCCATTTTATATTGACAATGGTGGTCTTGGTCTAGAATCTCAATTGCAGCCAGGAATTGATTTATTATTAGCTAACTTAGATTCTATAGGTTTAAAAAGAAATAAAGATTATTTATGGATTAAAGACCCGGCTTCTTACCATGGAGAACTGGGTTGGAGAGAGCGATTTCCTTTTGCATTTAGTTGGGTTTTCAATTCCTCAAAAGATTACTGATTTGTTAATGAGCACCATTTTCACATAACAAACCTTTCAAATTAAAAAATTAATTGACTATGAAATTTAAATTTTCTCTTTTCACTTTTTTATCATTTGCTTGTCTTATTGTTTTTGGACAAAACCCAAAGGCTCTAAAATCTAGTTTCGATTTTGTTCAGCCTCCTCAGTCTATGTTATCAAAAGATTTCAAGTATTCCTCATCTGGAAGTGTTACTTATGAAGAGGAAATTAAAATTGAAAAAGAAGAGAATGATTATGCCCTTGAAGAGTGGAATAGTCTAAAAATGAATCAAAAATTAAAAAGAAAAGCCGTAGACGGAGGAAACTTACCTTACAACAAATATTTTCCAACGATCCATTCAAGTGATAGGTTGACAAGTTTTGTATCGATCGAGGGGCTGGATAAATCGGAAAGGGCAAATGCAAGTGTTAACCTTATCATTAATAGACCTATATGTTCGTCTTCTTCTCGTAAAATTAGAGTCGTTCAAGATGGACAAACTATTACACGTTTTCGTGCTAATGTGTCAACAAGCATATCAATTGAAGCTATAATTACCGATGATGAAGGGCATATAGAAAATAAAAATTATACTGGTGTTTACAATATGACTGACCCTGAGGAATTCACAGGGAAAATGTTAGGAGGAGGAATTAGTTCGGCAGCCCTAGGTAAAGTTGAGAAAAGAAATTTTCAAGTTTCAGAAAAAATGGCTTTAGAAAATGCTTTAAAGGATCTTTCAAAATATCTATCTATGAAATATGGTTTTGTAACCATTAATAATTACAGCACCGATGTTTGGACTTTTAGAACTACCAAGAAAAATAACTATGATGATATAAATAGTGCATCACAGTCTTTAGTAGGAGCATATAGATTAGGTATTGATTCTGACATGCGGGAGCAGTTTGAGACAAAACTTATATCGTCGATTGACGTATGGAAGGAAGAATACGGAAACTACGCACCAAATGATAAAAAAGCAAGAATTGGGTCTGTCCAGGCAGGACTGTTATTATTAAATATTGCTGAAGCTTATTTATGGATGCAGGATTTTAGTAAATGCTCTCAGGCTTTAGGTGATTTCGATTCGATCTTATCGATGAATAAAAAATTGGGTAGAAACATGGCAGCTATGACCCATTTTCGAAGGCTTGAAAATTTACAAAGAGATCTTCAGTCGCGATATTCGACTTTAAAAGAATAGAATTTATTTGGTTTCTCTTTCATAGGGGTGATACAATAATACCTATTATCGTTATGATTATAAAAATCAGACATTGAATTAAAAAGGCAATATTATTGGGTATCACCAGTGCCCAATGGATATCACCAAATTTTCTCCATGTCAAGGGTGGGTCACTAACAGTAGATTCCATTTGCTTTTTGTGAGCTTCCATTTTTAGAGATTGAACAGCATAATGCTCACCGCAAAAGAGACATAAATGATCATATTGGCTTTCAGTCAGACTCACTTCATACCATTTTGAACATGAAGGACATTTGACAGTTTTCATGTTTAAATTTTCTTTATTGCCTCTATGGCCTTATCGTAATTTGGTTCATTACCAATTTCGGAGACCTGCTCTGAATAAGTAACAAATCCTTTTGAGTCAAGCACTATTACACAGCGACTGAATAAACTCGCAAACTTTGTGTTTGTCATTCTTACATGATAGTTTTTTGAAAACACATCATCTCTCATCTCCGATAAGACTATGGCATTGTCTAACCCTTCTGCTCCGCACCATTGATGGAGTGAAAATGGCATATCTCTGCTAATATTTAAAATAGTCACATTATTTAGGGATGTTCCTAATTCGTTGAATTTCCTGACAGAATTTTGACATACTCCCGTTCCAATACTTGGAAAAATATTTAAAACAATAACTTTTCCAATAAAATCTGAAAGACTTATTTCTGATAAATCACCTGAAGTTAATTTAAAATTTGGAGCCTTACTTCCAATCTCAGGGAGATTTCCAACAGTTTGAGCTTGATTCCCACCAAATTTTATTTTTGCCATTGACTAAAGTTAGTGAATATGGTTTTAAAACTAGAAAATTGCTTTATAGATTGCTTGTATCGCCCCCCCCGAGACGACTAAAATTAATAGCCATCTTACATATCGTTGTGCTTTTGGTATTCTCACTATGTAACGAGCTCCAAACCAAGCGCCTATCGAACTTCCAAGAGCAAGAATTAAAGCCGGTCTCCAAATTATAAGATCATTATAAATATAAATGAGGCCGGCGGGTAGAGCTAATACCGCTGCCATTAATAACTTAATCACATTAGCATCCCTAAGGCTCCATTTATCTGCCAATACTAGAACCGATAACATAAGAACCCCTATACCCATTTGGACGTAACCACCATAGAATCCAATTAAGAAAAAAAGCATCCCTGATTTGAAGGAATTTAAGTTTCGTGAAGATTCAGAAAACCCTTGCCATCGATCCTTTTTCCAAAATAAAGTCACTAACATTCCAGTCATTACAATTGCGAGAGACCACTCCATTGCCTCTGCTGATAATTGACTTCCAATCAGGCCGCCAGATATCGACCCTAGAAAAGTTGGTAGAATTAAATTTTTACCTTTGAGAAATAAATAGTTTCTTCGGGAAGTCTTTTTTAGGCTAAAAATACCAGTAACTGTTTGTGCTATAACACCAATTCGGTTACTGGCATTTGCTGCAGCTCCGTCAAGACCACCAAATAATAATAAACTCACTGTTAAAGCAGATCCATTTCCCGCAAGGGTATTTATGATTCCAGCGATAATTCCTCCAATAAAAAATAGTATATCCATCGTTAGGTACTTAAAATCAAAGATACGTGAAGGTCGTATCTTTGTTAATTAGAATCGATCGATTGAATTATGAAAAATAGGTATGCTAAACTTGGATTAATTTTTTTAGGATTGACATTTGGAATAATTGGATGTCAAAACTTTTCGAATACCTCATCAATTGATCGGGACTTTGGAAAATTATCTTTTAAAGTGGACACTACTGAATTTAATGAGAAACGATTTTTCTCGGTTAATTATGAATTGATTTCTTTTAAAGAGGGCCACTTCAAGATAAGGTTGGAAATTCAACAAAATAATGATAACAAAAAGGATTCCATTTATGAGTATTTGTCTGAAGGAGATACTTTAAAAGGAATGGCTTATTATGTAGATTTCCCCGTATCAAAGGGATTAGTAAAAGTACAAGGGAGACTCATTTATCAACCCGATAATCAAAACGATAAATTTTAATGCAATTCAAGTTTAAATAAAATTTCCATGTCTGGTAACCACCCACCTGATGAGATATTCATCGCAAAAACCCTAATGGGTCTGGAAGATGTTTTAAGAGACGAGTTACTCAAACTTGGAGCACGGGATATTCAATTAATGACCAGAGCTGTAAGGTTTAAAGGTGATTTAGGGTTTCTGTACAAGGCGAATATTTGCATAGGTTCCGCAATAAGAATTTTAAGGCCTATCAAGTTTGTTGAAGTCCATAAATCTGAAGACTTGCTGTTTGCAGCTCAAAAGATACCCTGGGAAAAGTGGTTTCATCCTGATAAAACATTTGCGGTATTTGCATCGGGAACACACCCAGAATTTAGTCATACCGGTTATGCTGCTCTGGTTTTAAAGGATGGTATTGTAGATCGTTTTAGATCGCGTACAGGCAAGCGACCTTCAGTTGAAAGGGAATCTCCACAAATTAGAATTGAACTTCATTTAAATAAAAGACATTGTACAATTAGTATTGATTCATCAGGAGATTCATTACATCGAAGGGGATACAGAAAAGAAATGACTCTTGCACCAATGAGTGAGGTACTAGCAAATGGATTAATACGATTAACCGGTTACAGGGGAGATAGACCACTCTACGACCCAATGTGTGGCTCTGGAACTATGGCGATTGAGGCGTCAATAATTGCTGACCGCCTACCTGCTGGAATCTATAGAAATTCCTTTGGATTTATGCATTGGCTGGATTATGATAAGGATTTACATGCTGTAATTGAAGCTGCTTCTTTGAAAAGAATAAAAGAGTCATCTCAGCAAATTTTCGCCTCGGATATAGACCGTGATGCTTTAAGGGTTGCCAAATTGAACTCAGCCTCAGCTTTAGTTGAAGATAAAGTATCCTGGTCTCTTGAAGATTTCTTAAAAACAAAACCCCCAGTAGAGCGTGGTATATTGGTCGTAAACCCTCCTTATGGTCGTAGAATTGATATTGATGTTGAAACTACGTATCGATCAATGGGTGAGCATCTAAGAAAAGTATATCAAGGTTGGACAGCTTGGGTTGTTGTCCCTAGTGCAACAGCTTCCAAAGCGTTACAAATGAAATCCAAACAACAAATACCTTTTCAAAATGGAGATTTGGATTGTATGTGGCAAGAGTTCGATATTTATAAAGAATGAAAAAGATAGGATTAATTACTTCAGGTGGCGATGCCCCAGGAATGAATGCATGTATTCGTGCTGTTGTTAGAACGGCATCATTAAACGATATAGAGGTTACAGGTTTTTATCGCGGCTATGAAGGACTACTAGAGAATGATAATGTTAGCCTAACACGTTATGATGTTCGCAATATTATTCATCGAGGAGGTACATTTTTAAAAACGGCAAGAAGTTCCGAATTTAGGACTAAAGATGGTCGATCTAAGGCATCTTCAATCATTAAATCTCATGGGATAGAAGGTTTAGTTATAATCGGTGGAGATGGATCATTTATGGGTGCGAATCTGATTTCAATGGAGCACGAAATACCGGTAATTGGCTGCCCTGGTACAATTGATAATGATTTGTTTGGAACTGATTACACCATTGGCTATCAAACTGCCGTAGATACAGCTATAGATGCTGTGGATAATATTCGCGATACTGCGGCATCTCATAATCGATTATTTTTTGTAGAAGTCATGGGTCGTGATGCTGGATTGATAGCTCTAAGAACAGGAATTGCTGCGGGAGCTGAGGGTGTTTTGATACCTGAGACCCCGACAGATTTAAATCGATTGGTGAATTATTTAAAGACTGATTTCAAGAAAAAGAGACGATCGGGAATTATAATTGTTGCTGAGGGAGATTCTGAAGGCGGAGCATATGAAGTTGCAAAGAAAGTTCAGAATGAATTCCCAAATTGGGAGACAAAAGTCACTGTTCTTGGTCACATCCAAAGGGGAGGTAAGCCAAATGGTTTTGATCGAATTTTAGCGAGTAGAATTGGCCATGGTGCAGTCTTAGCGCTAAGAGCGGGACGAAATAGAGAAATGATTGGTATATCGGGAGGTAAACTTGTACATGTTCCTCTTGATCATGCAACTAAGCACAATGCAACTATTAGTCCTTATTTATTGGAACTTGTAGAGGCTTTATCATAATAATATGTGGGTTGAAGTTATTCTACCTGTTCCAGTCCATTCAACTTTTACTTATCGATGGAATGCTAAATCTGATCCTATTTCAGGATTAAGGGTTCATGTTTCTTTTGGACGGCAAAAATGTTTAATGGGTGTTGTTCAAAATGTTATTTACAGTGCTCCAGAATTTGAGTGCAAGCCAATCATTCGAGTTCTCGATGATTTCCCACGAATCCAAAATCAACAAATTGAATTTTGGAATTGGCTTGCAGAATATTACATATGTCCTATTGGTGAAGTTATGCAGTCTGCTCTTCCTGTGTTTTTTAAACTCAAAGAGGATGACACTGGTCCGTTTACTTTGGGAGATGGATCCGTTCCACATTGGAGGTGGGTAAGTAAAAAATCAGATAAAGGAATTATCTCTGAGGTATTTGAAAAACTGTCGCGAGCAAAACTGCAATCAGAAGCTGTAATGACATATTTTCAAATTTGCTCAAACCAAATAGACTCTGATAGAGAATTTTATCCATGGGTTTCTCAGGTAGTTATTCAGGAGTATTCTTCAATAAAAACAGTTCATTTAAATGCTTTAAAAGAGAAAGGGATTCTTGAAAAAAGCATGCGTCATTCTATTATCGAAGCCGTTTCTGAAGGAGAAAAGATCATACTTTCAGATGTTCAAGACAATATTCTTAATGATATTTCATCAGGATTGTTTAATAAAAAACCAGTTTTATTGCAGGGTAAAACTGGGAGTGGTAAAACAGAAATATATTTAAAACTCGCTGATAAAGTTCTAAAGGAAGGTATGCATGTTTTGATGTTAGTTCCAGAAATAGCCTTAACAGCTCAGCTGTACAAACGTCTAGAGAATTCTATGGGATTAGATGTGGTGTCTGTTTATCACAGTCAAGTTTCTGAAAGCCAAAGACGAGATATCTGGCTGTCCTTACTGAACCCTGGAGGTGGTGCTAAGATGATTCTCGCAGCAAGATCAGGTGTTTTTTTGCCGATGGAGCATGTGGGTTTAATTGTTGTCGATGAAGAGCATGAAACTAGTTACAAGCAATATGATCCTTCCCCCAGATATCACGCTCGTGATGCTGCGGTATGGATTTCTAATCAAACTGGAGCTGGCGTTATACTTGGTTCAGCTACTCCAAGTCTTGAGACGTTTTATAATTGCCAAGAAGGTAAATATCATAAGGTGCAACTGAATGAGAGATTTGGGAAATCAAAAAATCCAATTGTAGAAATGTTGTCTTTGGTGAAGTATAAATCCTTAAAAATGATGGAAGGACCACTTTCTAAGCCAGCAGTTAACGCCATTAGTGAGACTTTACTTAGTGAGCAGCAAGTTTTGATTTTTCAGAATCGAAGAGGGTATTCGCCCTTTTTAACATGTATGTCTTGCGGTTGGACAGAGCCATGCTCGGATTGCGATGTTGCGGTAACCTATCATAAAGAGTCAAAGTCATTAAAGTGCCATTATTGTGGTCAAGGGAGAAAACCATCAAGCAATTGCCCTTCTTGCCAAAAGTCGGCATGGCAATTAAGAGGAGTTGGAACAGAGCGGGTGGAAGAGGATCTTGAGGAGATGTTCCCTGATGCCAATATAATTAGAATAGATTCGGACTCTACTAGGAAAAAACAATCTATGTCAAATTTTATTGAGTGGCTTGAGACAGGCAGAGCTGATATTGTTGTGGGTACACAAATGATTGGTAAAGGATTAGACATATCGGGTTTGTCTCTTGCTATAATTCTCAATGCCGACAATGCTCTTCAGATGCCTGATTTTAGGGCTCATGAACGTGCTTTTCAGTTATTCTCTCAAGTTTCAGGGAGAACAGGAAGACGAAAGAATCAAGGTCGTGTTATTATTCAGACTGCAACCCCTGATCATCCTATATTAATTGCTGTTAAGTCTGGAGAATATAATGATATGGCGAGAAACCTTTTAGAGGATCGCAGACTACATCACTATCCGCCATTTGTTAAAATGATTCGAATAGAATTGCGTCATCGCAAGCGAATAATTGTCCTAGAAGCTGCTAATTTTTTAGCTCAAAAATTAAATCGAAATTTTGGTGGTGGAATATTAGGCCCAGATGAACCTAATGTTTCACGTGTGAAAAATATGCATTTACAGCATATTTGGATAAAACTTCCTTTGGGTCAAGGCTTATCTTTTTTAAAAGAAAAATTACGTAAGATTAACAACTCTCTATATTTTAGCGCTGACTTTAGGTCAGTAAAAATAATTATTGACGTTGATCCTTATTAGGTCATCGTTATTTCCCCATAGAGTTTTCCACAGAAAATAATTTAGAAAAACCAAATAATGCTGCGGCATGAACTAAAATTATAATTAACCAGTCAAGTATGATCCCACGAGCAATTATATGAGCGTTTTGACTTAAAGGAGTAATCCAAGAAAAAAGAGTCCCACCTAAAAAGCTCAGGCTATTCCATTTGAATAATTTTAATTTCATTTTTTATAAAGATTAGTGACTTGATTTATATACTTTCAGGATGAGCTTTTTTATTTAATTCTGACCAAAGTTTTTCGTTAGGCGGTGGTGCCGTGACGGTCAGAACTTCATCTTTAACAGGATGCTTTATTTGTATCATCTGGGCGTGAAGGTGTATTGCTCCATTGGGATTCGATCTTTTAGCTCCATATTTCAAATCCCCTTTTATGGGGTGCCCAATGGCACTCAACTGACATCGTATTTGATGGTGTCTTCCAGTTTCAAGATTTATTTTTAATAAGCTATACCGATCACCGGAGCTCAATATTTGGTATGATAATACGGCCTTCTTAGCTTCTTTTTTATCTGAAACAAAGCTTTTCTTTAGGCGACTATCTTTCCACAAAGAATGAATAAGTTTCATATTCATTTTTTTTGGAATTCCCTCTACAACAGCCCAATAAGTTTTTTTAACAGATCTATCTGCAAATGCCTGACTTACTCTTGTTAGTGCTTTGGAGGTTTTAGCTAATACCACTATTCCTGAACTTGGTCTATCTAGTCTGTGCGGTAGACCAATAAATGCTTTTCCAGGTTTATTATGACGTTGAGCAACATCTTTTTCTGCCCAGTCTTTAAGTGTTGGATCTCCAGTTATATCCCCTTGGACAAGAAGACTGGATGGCTTGCTAACGATTAAAAGGTGATTATCTTCAAAAAGAATGATAGGATTTTGCACAGTTTCAATAGCTTTCTTCTGAGTTCGGGAAGGCGTGAGACTTTACATCCGTTATATAACTTTCAATAGCATCAGGGATTAACTCTTCTAAGTTTAAATAACGACGAAGGAATCGTGGATTAAATTCAGTATTCATACCTAGCATGTCGTGTAATACTAACACCTGTCCGTTTACGTCAGGGCCAGCACCTATTCCTATAGTTGGTATCTGAATGGATTCACTCACTCTTTTAGCTAAATCTGCAGGTATTTTTTCTAAGACAATTGCAAAACAACCGGCTTTTTCTAATGATTTCGCATCTGTTAAAAGTTGTTCAGCTTCTTCTTCTTCTTTAGCACGAACAGCATATGTCCCAAACTTGTAAATACTTTGAGGAGTTAGGCCTAAATGTCCCATTACGGGAATGCCTGAACTAACTATTCGCTCGATAGTCATAGCAATTTCATTACCTCCTTCTAATTTCACAGCATGGCCTCCAGATTCTTTCATGATTCTAATCGATGAAGAAAGAGCAGCCTTTGGATTACCTTGATAACTTCCAAAAGGAAGATCCACAACAACCAGAGCTCGTTTCACCGCTCTAATTACACTAGATGCATGATAAATCATATGATCTAATGTAATTGGAAGAGTGGTTTCATGACCTGCCATTACGTTGCTAGCAGAATCCCCCACGAGTATAACATCAATACCCGATTTGTCAACTAATCTTGCAAGACTAAAGTCATAGGCAGTCAACATAGCTATAGATTCACCACGTTGTTTCATTTCAAAAAGACTATTTGTGGTGACTTTTTTATATAACTTTTTTGCCTTTGACATTTTTCGATATTTTTATCAAAAGTACAAAGGCTATGCGTGGTATCTTTGTCTGCATGAATTTAAAAGAATTTTTTATTTTTTTCAGTCTTTTAGTTACTTTTTTATCCTGTGATAACACGCTCGTTGTAACTGCACCTTTTGAAAATATCCCGGTTGTATATGGTGTTTTAAATCCAAATTCCGATACTCAATATGTTAGGGTAGGTCGGGCCTTCCTTGGTCAAGACGGTCCCAATGGGGGAATTAATAATCCAGACAGTTTATATTACCAGGACTTAGTTTTAGAACTGCAAGCTTTTAAAGATAATGGAGATTTATTATGGACAAAAGCATTGAATGAAACTCAAGACGTCCCTAAGGACTCTGGTTTATTCACTAATCAAGGACATAGGTTATACAGCCTGGTTATTCCGAAATTCACCCTAAATGATAATCGACTAGATTGGTCATATAAATTATTGCTAAAGAAAGATACGTTAAGTGCTGCCTTTGCCAGTGCGGAGACACCTTTGGTTAAAGATTTTACGATAAAACGTCCAAATTTTCAAGGAACCCAGAGATTTAGTTTTACTTCAAGTAAAGGTGCTGAAATTCAGTTTTATCAAGCCATTAATGCTCGCATTTATCAAGGTTATGTTGATTTTCTTTACATGGAGATGCCGGATGGGGATCAAAATGACTCAACTCGTCATTCAGTCAGATATTTTCTTCCTTACACTATTGGGAGTTCGTTAAATGGAGGTAGTTATTTGAGCACTTCCTTAAGTTACGAGTCGTATTATGCTTTTTTGTCAGAGGTAATACCAGTTAGGTCTGGATATATGAGATTTTTCCGCGGCTTTACTATTCATCTCACAGCAGGGTCAGATGATCTAGCAACTTACATATCTGTTTCTCAGCCATCGAATACAATACTCCAGGATCCTCCCTTTTTTACGAATGTCGATAATGGTGCGGGTATTTTTGCAAGTAGGGTAGGCCTAGATAGGCCTAATATAGGTTTGACATCTGCCTCAATGGATAGCCTCGTTTTTGGCAAAATGACATGTCCCTTAAGGTTTGCAAAGGCTAGTTTTCTTGATACCCTGACATGTAACTGACAATTTGTCTCAGTTATGGTCTTGGTATAATGATTGTCTATATCGCAGTCAAATCAAATACATTCTAGCGGATAAATAATCGAAATGGGTAAAATTATAGGAATAGACTTGGGAACTACGAATTCGTGTGTTTCTGTTATGGAAGGAAATGAAGCAGTTGTTATCCCAAATGCGGAGGGTAAACGTACAACGCCTTCAATTGTAGGATTTGTTGAAGGTGGTGAGCGGAAGGTAGGAGACCCTGCTAAACGTCAAGCGATAACTAATCCAACGAAGACAGTTTTTTCAATAAAGAGATTCATGGGGGAGTCTTACTCAAATATTTCCAAAGAGGTCAAAAGAGTGCCTTATGGTATAGCCAAAGGTGACAACGACACACCAAGAGTCAAGATAGATGATCGCTTGTATACTCCTCAGGAGGTGTCTGCTATTATTCTTCAAAAGATGAAAAAAACTGCTGAAGATTACCTTGGCACTGATGTTTCTGAGGCAGTTATTACTGTACCCGCTTATTTTAATGATTCTCAAAGGCAGGCTACTAAAGAAGCGGGAGAAATAGCAGGTTTAACAGTTCGTCGAATCATCAATGAGCCAACTGCTGCTGCTTTGGCTTATGGTATTGATAAAATGAACAAGGACATGAAGCTAGTCGTCTTTGATTGTGGTGGTGGAACTCATGACGTTTCTATCTTAGAATTGGGTGACGGTGTTTTTGAAGTAAAATCTACAGATGGAGATACTCATCTAGGCGGTGATGATTTTGATGATCGTATCATTAATTGGTTGGCAGATGGTTTCAACAAAGATGAAGGAACTGATTTACGTAAAGATCCAATGGCTCTGCAGCGTCTAAAGGAGGCTGCTGAGAAAGCAAAAATAGAATTATCAAGCGCCAATACTACAGAAATCAACTTGCCTTACATTACAGCTACTGAAAGTGGTCCTAAACATATTGTTCGTTCTTTGACGCGCGCTGAGTTTGAGCGTTTGGCTGCTGACTTAATTGAAAGAACAATTGCTCCTTGTAAATCCGCACTAAAAAACGCTGGTTTATCAGTTGGTGACATTGATGATGTTATTCTTGTTGGAGGATCAACTAGGATACCTGCAATCCAAGATGCAGTAACTAAGTTTTTTGGTAAAGAGCCAAATAAAGGAGTAAACCCTGATGAGGTTGTAGCAATTGGAGCTGCTATACAAGGTGGTGTATTAGCAGGTGATGTTAAAGATGTTTTACTTCTTGATGTTACTCCTTTGTCCCTAGGCATTGAAACAATGGGTTCTGTGATGACTAAGCTAATCGAAGCGAATACGACTATTCCTTCAAAAAAATCTGAAGTGTTTTCCACGGCTAGCGATAATCAACCTAGCGTAGAAATACATATTCTTCAGGGAGAGCGTCCAATGGCTAAGGATAATAAAACTATCGGCCGTTTTCATCTAGATGGTATTCCTCCAGCTCCAAGAGGCACTCCTCAGGTTGAGGTTACATTTGATATTGACGCTAATGGTATTTTGAATGTCAGTGCAAAGGATAAAGCTACAGGTAAGGAGCAAAAGATTCGTATTGAAGCATCTTCTGGCTTAAGTTCAGAAGAAATCGAAAAAATGAAGCAGGAGGCTGAAGCTAATGCGGAATCTGATAAAGATGCGAAAGAACGAGTTGATAAGCTGAATTCTGCAGATCAGATGGTATTCCAAACTGAAAAGCAGTTAGGAGAATTCGGAGATAAGCTTGGAGATAAAAAAGCGGCTATCGAAGAAGCGTTAGAAAATCTTAAGAAGGCCCACGCTAGTCAAGAAATTAGTGCTATTGATGTCGCTATGGAAACGATAAATGAGGCATGGAAAAACGCATCTGAAGAAATGTACAAAGCCCAGGAGGGAGCGCCTCAAGAGGGAGGAGGTCCTGAAGGAGGAACTGCTGATGGTGGTTCTGACGATGTAACTGATGTAGAATTTGAAGAAGTTAAAGAGGAAGAGTAAAAATTAAATTTTAGTTTAACTCCTAACTTTTTAAAAAGGTCTCCTGATGGGAGGCCTTTTTATTTGAATTCATTATGGCAAATCACTTAAATCTAAACATTCCATATTTTAGAATGCAATAAATGGCACGAATCCCATCTCTCCAGCTGATCTTTTTACCTTCTTCAAAGGTCCGTCCATAATAACTAATACCCACTTCGTAAATACGGATATTTTTTATTCTAGATATTTTTGCAGTCACCTCAGGCTCGAATCCGAAACGGCTTTCCCTTAAAACAATGGATTGAAGTAGATCTCTGCGAAATAATTTATAACAAGTTTCCATATCGGTTAGGTTCAAATTAGTGAACATATTAGACAAAAATGTTAAAAATTTATTTCCAATGGAATGCCAAAAAAATAAAATTCTATGAGGTTTTCCACCGAGAAATCTGGACCCATAGACGACATCGGCATGACCATCAATAATAGGTTGGAGCATTTCGTTATATTCTTTCGGGTTGTATTCTAAATCAGCATCTTGAATTATTATATAATCACCGGTTGCTTTTGAAATTCCAGTATGCAGAGATGCTCCTTTCCCCAGATTAACTTTATTATAATGATAAGAAATAACCATTTCTACATTTTGCTTTATGAATGAAAGTATTAGCTGCTCAGTCCTATCGTTGCTATTGTCATTGACAATAATAATTTCTTTGCCCCAATCTCGGGGTAATTCTACATTTTTAATTTTATCTAAAATTTCCTGAATAGTAGACTCTTCGTTGAACGCAGGTATTACTATACTTAAGATTTTCATGTGTTCAAAATTAGACTATTTTGACTCTCATTATTTCGAATGAATAAAGACTTATTTGAATTAGGAAATATTACAAAATGTTAATGCCTTAGATTAAGGCACGCAAGTGACAAAATCAGCTGTCGTGAACCCGTCGCATAAAGCATAGCAGGCGTTATCGTATACTATTTGATCACTCCCTCTTTCTACACATACCGGATCATATTCCTCCGTGCATACACAACGGTCTCGGTCTCTATTAGTCAGCCTATCGCAGCTAATGGTTAAAATGAGAATAAATACTATTATTAATAGATGTTTCATAATATTAAATGGTTTGTATTAAAATCAAATTACATTTTTATAATAAAGAATCCAAATAATAATCTGCCATTAAAAATTTGTGAAGAACTTATTTATTGAGTTATTTTCTTGATTCTGATACCAGTTAAGGTCCACGATAAATTAATAATAGGGCTGAGCCAATTGAAAAAACAGTAGAAAAAATAATCGCCTGTAGCGACTCCAAGTGTTGCGGACTGATACGCTCCACATGTGTTCCAAGGGACCAAAACTGAAGTAACAGTCCCACTGTCTTCAAGGGCTCGAGATAGATTTTCCGGAGCAAGTCCTTTTTCACTATATGCTTTTCTAAACATCCTTCCAGGCACGACAATAGCTAAATATTGATCAGCTGCAGTGATATTTATAAATCCACACGTTATTAGGGTAGATGCAATTAATGAAGCGCTGCTATTTGCAACACTTAAAAATGCTTCGGTTATTCTTGTTAGAAATTTAGATGCCTCTAAAATTCCACCAAAAGTCAAAGCACAAATTATCAGCCATATTGTTCCTAACATTCCGCTCATTCCTTTAGTGCGCATAAGAGAATTGAGTAATGGGTTTTCCATTTCTAGACTTACAGATCCATAAAGACTCGTTAAAATTCCTTTGTAATGGCCAATAAGATCTGAGCTTCCACCGACTTCAGAGATTATCTCAGGTTGTACAAAAAATGCAGTTAAAGCTCCAAGGATAGCACCAATGCCCATAGATGCAACAGCATCAATTTTTAAAGCTATTAATCCAATACTAACGACGGGTACTAAAAGAAGCCAAGCACTTATATTAAATCGGTTTGATAATTCGTTAGATAGGATTTGGATATCACCTGTTATTACCCCATTGTCAAAACCTAAACCCATAAATGTGAAAACAATAAGAGTGATTATAACTGATGGCCCGCTTGTTAATGCCATGTATCTAATGTGGTTAGTTAATTCTGCTCCTGCCATAGCTGGAGCTAAATTGGTTGTGTCGGAGATTGGTGACATTTTATCTCCAAAGTAAGCTCCTGAGATTACGGCCCCCGCTATCCATGCAGGAGGAAAACCTAATGATTGACCAACTCCCATTAGCGCAATTCCAATTGTTGCAGTTGTTCCCCAGGATGAGCCCGTGGCTAAACTTATAAGAGCGCAAACAATTACACTAGCCGGTAAAAAAATAACCGGAGATAGAATTTTTAGTCCAAAAACAATAAGAGTTGGAATAATCCCAGATACCATCCAACTGCCTGTCAATGCTCCTACCATTAGTAAAATAAGAACCGCTTTGGTGCTGTCTTGAAGAGTACCTTGAATTCCACTCCAAATATCATTGGTCTTAATTCCTTGAAATTTTGCTAAAACTGCCGCAAAACCTGCAGCAAGCAATAGTATTAATTGGTTACTACCATCTAAACTACTGTCTCCAAATATTCGAACATTTACAAATAGAGCGCAGACTAAAAAAATAATAGGCAATAATGAGTAGAAAAGTGAAGGTCTTTTATTCATATTTTGCAATATAATTATTTCTTCACAGGATTATTCAGAGATTACCCATGGATTTAAAACTTCAAGAACAGCTCCTAATGGAAGACCTTTTACATTGTCATAAGACCCTTCAATATTTTTGATCCCAATATGACCAATCCAATCTTGAGCACCGTAACCCCCTGCTTTATCAAAGGGTTTATAATTTTCCACATACCATTCAATCCATTTCGAGGGTAAATCCTCAAAGGTTACAAGTGTTAGCTTAGAACAGTTATTCCATATTTTACCATCTGTTGCCCAAACTGAAGTTATAACTCGATGTCTACGACCACTTAATCTTGATAGCATTTTTTGACAATCATCTATGTCTTTTGGCTTTCCGTATCGAACCCCGTCCATCCAAACCTCTGTATCAGCGGTAAGAAGTATTTCTCTAGAGTTTAATGTTGGTAATAATGCATCAGACTTTTGACGAGCAACCCAAGAGACAGTTTCAATGTCATTTAGTCCCGGAGGTGAAACTTCATCTGCCTCTGAAGTTCTAATCTCAAAGGGTATATTTAATATTTTTAGCAATTCACTGCGCCTCGGGGATTTTGATCCAAGAATTAATTCCCCTTTTAATTCCAGAGGTATTTTAGCATTTACCATATTATATCTTCTTTCTTCATCCAATCACCCTGAATTTTTAAAACTTGCTCTATTAAGTCTCTTGCGCAACCTTTACCTCCGTCAATAGGTGATATGTATTTACAAATACCTCTGATTTCAGGAGCTGCATCTTTTGGGCATGTGCTCAACCCAACTTGCTGCAGTACTTCATAGTCTGGTATGTCATCACCCATATATGCTATATTTTTTGGTTCGATACCATACATAATAGTTAATTCCTCTAAGGCTTCAACTTTATTTGAAGCACCCAACCAAATATCTTTAACCCCTAAGCCTTCAAGTCTTTCTTTCACTGCTTGAGACTTTCCTCCCGTTATAATAGCGACTTTGTAACCTTTTCTGATTGCAAGTTGAAGGGCATAGCCATCTTTTGAATTAAAACTTCTTATGGGTTCTTGGTTGGGCAAAGCAAGTACGGTTCCGTCAGTTAATACGCCATCAACATCAAAAACAAATGTGGTTATTTCTTTTAAAAGCAATTTATAGTTCAATTTTCTCTCATTTTAATTTCAGCAATACTACTACTAATCGTTTTATAAATGCCTTGCATCCTTTCAGGAAGCATTTCTAAATGTCTTTTTAATGTTACTTGATCCCCGCGATGAGCCGGACCCGTTTGAATATCATAAGCTTTGCTTGAAATTGCATTGCTAATTGACTTTTGTACCATTGAATCAAAAAATGACGGATCTATTCCACTCAAGGAGCAGTATTCTTGAAGCATACCGATTTGATGGTTTAAAAAATTATTAGCAAATACTGCAGCTAGATGATACTTGCTTCGCATTTTACTCGAATGAATCAGACCCTTTGGGATATTTAAGTCAATATGAAACTGTTCCAAAACAGGAAGAAGTGAGGGGTCAAGAACTTCCCAAAATACAGGGAATTCAGACCACGGAATGATTTTGCCTTTAAAGGATTGCATTGGGTACCATACTCCTGATTTCGAATAAAAAGAAATAGAGGATAAGGGAGTAACCCCGGAACAATGAAAAATAGGAATAGAAATATTCATTTGAAAAAGGCTATTAGCAACCTTCGATATTTGATCATCTGGTACAGCTAGAAAAACGCCTTTTGTCTCAGAAGGAAAATGAATCGGGTCATTAATCCAATTACGGCTTGCTAATTGAATACATTTATCCCCAAGTCTTGATTTTAATGCATTACCTAATGGTCCGCGTCCGAGGATAACCCAAATCTGCATCACTTTCTATTTTCATTAATTGCTCGATAAACTCTTTTCCAAACCGCAAGCAGAGTGCCTATACCCATCAGTATTGATCCAAGCCAAAGCAAGTTTATATATGGGAATATAAATGCTTGTAATAAAACGAATGGGGGATCTCCATTATTTTTTTCCCATGCTGTAATATTAAATTTACCTTCTGCAGTTGCCACACCATCAAAACGAAATTTCAAGCCTTTTTCTTCCAGTTCCACCTCTGAAGTATGTGCTTCGTTACCATCTAAATGGTAGGGGAGGGTTAACTTTGTTTCATCGCCGTTCATTGATTTAAGAATTAAATCTAATTCTAGATCTAAGTGTTCTATTTCACCTGAGTTTTGGTTTATTGAGGCATTTTGAACATTTAGAGTGTCGCAGTAAAGTAAATATTCATTGAAAAGAAATACTTCCTCTCCGCTCTCGAGAACAGCTTCCATAGGATCTGACCAATCTCCATTTTTCTCTTTTAGTGGCCTTAAATCAGCATAGCTTATGTAAGTATAAACATCTCTATTCCAAAAATGCTTAGTGCTAGGTTCTCTCACATTACCCATCCTAGCATTGATTTGAATAAATGGATTTAGGGTAAATGATGGCTTTAATTTTGGACGTTTAAAGTCATCCCATGTTGAAGAACCTTCAGTTTCGTAAAAATCCACATCAAATACTCGGTTATGACCTTCAGTTCTTTCGTTACGCCAAACGACATAATAAGGATACATTGAAACTGTATCATTTAGGGGTAAAAGAATATTTTCGTTTGAGGGGAAGTCTTCATGTATATATGTTGCATTTGTACTAATCGCTTCTTTTTTTCCATTACTTATAAGGGCTCCTATTAATACCAATGAAAACCCGAGATGTGCAAGTGCCATCCCGCTGGTAGTCCAACGCCCACGAACAATACGTATCCAGTAGTCTGCATTACTAAAAACTCCAAATATCGAAACGACTAAGAGAGCTGCATACAAAGGGTTATAAAGCTCTAATCCCCAAATACATAAAGCACTAATTATTATCGTAATAATAAATGATGGGAGAATACGATTGAATAAGGCATTAGGGGTTTCTTTCCAGCGCAGAAAAGGACCAATAGCTAGTAGAGTCGTGATTACTAGAGCTAATGGAATTTGGAGACTATTGAAGTGTTTTGCTGCATCAGCAGGGGGAGCCATTGGATTGACTAAAATCGGCAAAAGCCCCTCAGGACCAATGAATTTATTGAGAACTGGAATACTCGTGCTAAAAGTTATTTGAGCCGCTGAAATTAATAGAGTCATCGAACCGATGAACATCCAAAACTCCCTTGAGCTAAATGCCTCTTCGGAAGGGCTTTTAGGAAATTTTTTCCAATGCAATAAATAAATAAATATGGATCCAATTGAAAAGAATCCCAAGAAGGCAACGAGTTGACCATTTAGTCCTAGGTCAACAAAAGCATGAACAGATGTCTCTCCAAGAATTCCTGATCTGGTCAAAAATGTGGAGTAAAGAACAAGTAAAAAAGATAGTATAGTTAAAAACAAGGCAGATGCAGGAGCTGATTTTTTATGTTTTACTATCATCATTAAATGTCCTGCGGCCACCAGTGTTAGCCATGGAACTAAGCTCGAATTCTCAACCGGGTCCCATGCCCAAAATCCTCCAAAACTCAATGCTTCATAAGCCCATGCGCCGCCCATTAGAACACCAGTTCCTAATATGGAAATCCCGAAAAAAGTCCATGGAAGTGCAGGGATAACCCACTCATAATATTTTTTTTCTAAAATCCCCGTTAAGGCAAATAAAAATGGAATGGTCACAGATGCAAAGCCAAGAAATAGAGTGGGAGGATGAATCACCATCCAATAGTTTTGAAGAAGAGGGTTAAGCCCTTGTCCATTCCTCAAAGACGGTAATCTAATTAGATAATCACGCATCTCAGTCCAAGGAAGTCCAATGTTTTCGGGTAATTCTCTTATTAAAATAAAAGGTGATGATCCAATTTTTAAATCACCGATATAAATACCAAGAAGCATAGATGTTAAGAAAATTTGAACCATGGCTAGTAACATCAAAGTGCCGAACTCCCATTTCTTTGCCGTTCCAACTAATACCCAACCAAGTATTACATGCCATGTTGTCCAAAGTAAAAAACTTCCTTCTTGACCCTCCCAAAAACAAGATGCTATGTATTTCATAGGCATCTCAAGAGAGCTATGTCGCCAAACATAATCAAATTCAAACCAGTGATTAAATAATGCAGTAAAAAGAATTGCTATCGTACCGAGAACCCCAATCGAGTGAAAGGCAAAACTTAATCGACCCGCTGATTTTATGCCCTTATGGTCATTAGTTTTTTTATTCTTAGAACTAAAAAAGTAGAGGCTGTAAAAAAATACAGTTGCAACTGCCCCTGCAAAAGATAATGCTACTGAGGCCCTTCCTAAAAAGGAAATAAGACTATGTTCTCCTATATAGTCCATGGTCTATAAGTTTATCGAGTAAATGCCAGTTGTGTCTAACCCTTCATCATCAGTATACTTTGATGGGCATTTCATTAAAATTTCTGTAGCGACAAAATTGAGGTCAGTAGAATGTCCAGTTAAAGTAATTTCTTCAGATCGCTCAAAATCCATTGGCTTGGGTTGATTGTAGACAACACCTCTTGAATCCCCATCCTTATCAATTGCTTTAAAAGTTAGTAAAGTAGTTTTAGGGTCAAATTTTATGGGACTAGCTAAATCAACTTTAGCGACTACAGTAACCGTCTCAGGCTTTTGTTTGTCTGCTATTTCAAATGTTGCATAAACACTTGCATCTTCTAAAGTGACCAATAATGCGCCAATCATTATGGCAATAACGAACAGAAGTACAATTTGAGTCTTTTTCATTCTTTGTTTCGCTTTTCCAAACGACCTATTTTTTTATCGAGATATATCAAGTAAGTTATTAAACCAACAAATATTATTCCCAAAACAGCTATGACTACATATATTTTGCCGTCAGCTCTAAATATATCAGCCATTTCAATGGCAGAGCGAGTTGTCTGTAAAAAAATCATTTCTCTTTCTTTAAAATATCTAAACGATGTCGAATTAAACTAATCCACCACCCAATCAAAATCCATCCAAAAACTGCAGGATAAAAGACCATGCGCATGCCACTGTCTAAATCATAATTTGAAAAGGCTGGATTTCCTCCATTACCCGGGTGAAGAGATTCTGTCATCCTTGGTAAAATGCCTATGAAAACTATCATTAAAACGAAAGCAAAGACATTATAAACAGATGATAGGCGTGCTCTTTTTTCTAAATCTTCAATGCTGCTTCTTAAAACGAAGTATGCAAGATAAATTAACAGAGTCACCGCGGTGCCATTAAGCTTAGGGTCTGATGTCCAATATGTGCCCCAAGTTGCTTTTGCCCAAATCATTCCTGTGAAAAGACCTAATAGAGAAAAGAGCATTGCTACTTCCGCAAAATTTTTAGCTTTTAAATCTAGGCTTAAGTCTACTTTGCTTCCCTCTTGCCCAGATCGTAAAAATCGTATGCTTTGAACTAGTGAATTTCCAAGTAGAGCAATCATGGTGAACCACATAGGGACATGAAAGTAGAGGTTTCTAATAGTCTCATTAAGTATTACTAATCTTGGGACATCAGACATTAGGCCTGCATACATTGAATATGCGACCAGTATAATTCCGGTTATTTTCCATGCTTTCATTAGGAGCGCCAAAGGTAGGGAAATAGGATAGCTCCAAGAGCTAGAGATAGTCCACAAAGAGATAATTCTCCAATCCATATCGGATAAATTTGTTCAATGGGCTCTCCAAGGAGCGCGAGTTTGCTCGCTCTAAGAGAAACTAAAAGGGTAGGGAGCAATAGCGGAATGCTGAGAATAGACATTAAGCTTGTATTGCCATCTACTTTTGAGGCTATTGCAGATGTGAAGCTCAATGTGAAGGATAAAGCAATCGAACCCAAGCTGATGGATACTATCAGAGGGATAAGTGGTATCGAATGATCTGATGAATTTGGAAATCCAATCCATATGGAGAACAGGAAAAAGCTCAATAATGATATCAATAAAGTGCTAAATGATGTGCTTAAACTTTTTCCAATTAACAGTTCTAGTGGATGAACAAGCTGATTTATATAGTAATACTGGCCATCACTTGCGGAAAATGTTTTACTAGCGATTTGAAGTGCACTAAAAATTAGAATCATCCATAGAAGAGCCAGCCACGTGTTTGCAGTTGGGTGTTTGATTAGCAATGATGTTAAAAATGTAACTACTGCTGAAAAAAGTAACGAAACAAACCAGCCTGAGCTTCTTCGGTACTCTAATTCCCAATCCCAGAAAAATATAGTTTTTATCGCTTTGACTCTCAACATTTGTCAAAGGTAATAACTAGTTCGAACAAAACTTTTTGATCTTTTATTTGTTTACTTTTAAAGAACTTCGAGTAATAACTAACTTTTCTTACATGAATAGAACCTTTTTTTTCGTGATTGTTGCAATATTTTCAACTACACTTGGATGCTCTAAATCAAAAGCTCAACCTATGGATAAAATAGAAAATTTTTATGAGCTTTCAGCTCGAACAATTAAGGGAGATATGCTAGAATTTTCCAAGCTAAAAGGAAAGCGTGTTCTGATTGTAAATACTGCATCTCAATGTGGTTTTACTCCTCAATATAAATCCCTTCAAAAATTATGGGCAGAATCGGATCATGAAGAATTTGTGATAATTGGATTTCCGTGTAATGATTTTGGATACCAGGAGTCGGGTTCTCTTGAAGAAATAGAGGCATTTTGTTCCAAAAACTATGGAGTCACATTTCAATTAATGGAAAAGGTGAAAATCAAAACAAGTCCTATCTATCAGTGGCTTATGAATAAGAGTCAGAATGGAGTGAATAGCGCAAAAGTCTTGTGGAACTTTCACAAATTTTTAGTCGATGAAAACGGTCTTTGGAGCGGTTCTTATTTGCCAACGACGTCCCCGAATTCATCTGGTATCAAGAACTTTGCGCTTGGTAAATGAAAAAAAATATTGATATTCTTGCTATCGGCGCGCATCCTGATGATGTAGAGCTTGGTTGTGGCGGTTCTATTGCCAAGCACATATCAATTGGTCACTCTGTAACCATTATTGACTTAACAGCTGGAGAGCTTGGCACGCGAGGTTCATCGGAAATTCGCGCTAGGGAGTCAAAAGTAGCTGCAGAAATCCTATCTGTAGAAAGCCGTTTTAACCTTGGAATGCGAGATGGCTGGATTGAGAATGATCAGGAGTCTCAGCTAGCTCTTATTCAATACATCCGTTACCTAAGACCGAAAATAATTCTTTGTAATGCTCCCAACGATCGACATCCGGATCATGTTGTCGCTAGTAGATTAGTTGTTGAAGCTTGTTTCAAGTCAGGTTTGAATAAAATAGTTACAGAATGGAAAGGGCAAAAACAAGAATCGTATCGTCCTGAACATTTATATCATTATATACAGTTTTATGATATTCCGGCTGATTTTACAGTGGATATTTCTGACTTTTTTGAAACAAAATTGAAGGCAATTGGTGCTCACTCTTCCCAGTTTTATGACGCATCAAGCACCGAACCAGATACTTTAATTTCTTCTCAAGAGTTTTATGAATCTATTTCTGCTAGAGCCTCAGAGTGGGGCAGGCCCATGGGCGTGGCTTATGGTGAAGGATTTATAGTTGAGAGAAGATTAGGCGTATCTCTTCTTACTGATCTGCTCTAAGCTCAGTTAATATCATGTGCTTAAATACCATTGCATGAGCTTTTCGGATACTTTTTTTTCATGAAATTGATCAAGCTCTATCGGAGAATAAACTGCTTTTATTTCTTGCATTAACCTAATTAGTTCATCAGTTGAAAATGTTTTTCTAAAAATCAAAGACTCCACATCTGGGTATACGGTTTGAGGCCCAATACATGGTGTTGATATAACTTTCAACCCACGTTCTAATGCTTCTCCAATCACCATACTAAAGGTCTCTACTCTACTATTTACAATTAAAACATCATTCAGGATCATTTCTTCATGTACCTGATAAGGTTCCTTACCTCCAAGCCAATTAATATTTTCGAGATAATCAAATTCAGCTTCTAATCTTTGTTTATCATGGCCGTTGCCTATAATATTAAGAATATCTTCTTGAAATAATTGAGAATGAGATCCCCACGCTTTTAAAATGCCTGAGATTCCTTTTGTTGCATCCACTATATCTCCTACGAAGAGAAATTTTCTGTGTTTTTCTGTTTTCGGTTTTTTTCTAATTACTTCTACTTGATTTGGATCGGGCTGGATAAGAATGTTAGGTATATAATTTGTGACCCCATAATTTTCAATTTTTGATTTTAAAGCTGGAGAGACAGCACTTCTCATATCTGATATTCTTGCAGTTATTTTAGCTCCCAAAGGTGTCTTATGAAACCAATGACTCTGGTGCTCTGTAACTGCAAAACGAAGAGTTTTTCCGTATATCGATTTTAAACGAATTATCATATACGCTGTATCTGCAGAGCCACCATGAATGTGCAATAATTCACAGCCTCCGAGATATTTAATTGCTTTAATTACATAATCAAGTTTCACTTTCCAGCCTAATGGGCCTTTTCTGCATTGAGTATGAAAGGTTTTTATTTCTTGGTTTTCAATGGGTTTATTTCCAAAATAAACAACGGCAATTTGATTACCCAAATTTTTTGATGCTTGAACATGGGCTTTAATGAAGCTTCCATGCTGCGGATCTGAATTAGTCGGCCACATCCGGACTAAGTGAATAATTCGCATTAAATGTTTGTTTTGACCAATTCAGAATTCATTTAAATAAAATTAAGATTATTTTTCTGCTAAAGGGAATTTCATCTTGCATCCATTATTCTTAGCATTATATTTGCCGACCCAAATGGTGGTTGTAGCTCAGTTGGTTAGAGCGCCTGATTGTGGTTCAGGAGGTCGTGGGTTCGAGACCCATCTTCCACCCTTAGAAAGCCTCACAGAGATGTGAGGCTTTTTTTTATAAAAACTTTCTCCTGATTTTATTTCTTCTTAGAAGAATTTGGAAACCTTCCATAATTACCCATTCCATCATAGTCTGTTGAATCGTCTTCAGGAATAGAATCGTTGGCTTCTCGTTGTTTTCTATTTTGAGTGACAATATTCCAAATGAGAAAATACAGATAGGCTGAAAAGATCACAAATCCTACAATAAACATTTCTGTATTCATGACTATTTATTTTTTTTGTGAGTTTCTTCTTTGTCTTATGGCAATGGCAAACAACAATATAGTGCCGGGCCAATGAGCAGAATAAAGAGCTGATTCCTTATCACCAGATAGCCCCAAACCAATCGAATATAACATGCAAATGAATGCAAATATGATGGGGTAATAGGTCGATATAAATTCTGAAATTTTTTCCATGTATTTTGGCGTTTTATTTTTTAACAAGGTAATAAACAAATATGTTTATCCAATTCACGCTTTTATATCATAAATTCGCGCTCTAAGATTAATGGCTCCGTAGCTCAGCTGAATAGAGCACCTGACTTCGGATCAGGCGGTCATAGGTTTGAATCCTATCGGAGTCACTGGAAGCCTCGTAGTAATACGGGGCTTTTTTATTGACTGGTATTGGGTTTCAGGGTTTAAAATGTGATTTGAGTCTATTAAACATAAATTATAATTACGTCCAATATAATGACTTTGCGACTCACTTTGCGACTCACTTTGTTATTTATGCCACCTTCTGAATCACATATTTAATATGGATTACCAGTTTCCATTTTTACTTGCTTGAATATCATCCGTTGTTTTGCATATATGAATATGTATTAATCCACATTCCGGGAAGTAGACTTGCGTTAAATCTCTTCCATTGGGTGAAATAGATTCCTTTATCCAAGGCATATTAAGATGTGTTTGTATTCTTTTTAGTTTAACTAAATGATCTTTTTTCATATTCTTCTATCAATAGCTTTGATAACCTTCCTAGCTCCCCATCTGATAAGGTGGATATATGATTCTCAATATCTTCTAAAGTGGTTATTTGAATGGTATTTAAACGAGGAAGTATAAATGGGAGTAGTTTGGACAATCCTCGGATATAATCATTTCCGGTATTAAGAGACTCAAGACTTTCTTCGAGTTTGCAATAATCAATTGAATTTTTTAATGATTCTCTTATCCCAGTAACAATGGGGTCTTTGGGTCTGCCCTTAGGGTTTCCGCTCTTTCCTTTTATAAATGGCATTGTTTATTATTGTTAATTATTAGACACAACGACTCTATTAGGGCAAAATCTATATATCCTAGATTATTGCACTTTGTAAAGCCAACTTAGCGAGATTGCAAATCTTCCCTTAACTCTCTTCAGAGTTCTGGTATTAAAGCGCCACTATTCCTTGACCACTTCAAAAACAATCACCTACCTATTATATGCCTGGATTTAAATTCATAGATATTACCCACCAGGCCCTGTCAGTCGTACGACAGGAATTGGGCTGGTTGCTGACCAAGTAGTATCTAAAATGAAAATGGTCGCATCTCGCTAGCATCTTTACATCATTCAGATATTTCCTTTTCTTGTTTGAGGTTTTTTCGGGGCGGTTACTAGCGGCACACCTTTAGAGTCAAACGAATAAATCACTCCTTCTATATGCGTAGAACTTGTCTACATATATATAACGGAATCAAAATATGATTTTGCATTTTGGTTTAAAATAAATTGAAAAACAATTGAATAATCAAAACAAAAGCATATGTCCCCTTCTTTTAAATCAGAGACTTCTAATAACAAAAAAGCCCTGCATCTTGCAGGGCTTCTTATTACTTTTCGGTAAGGCCATTGAATCGCTTCACTGCAAAGGATTCCAATAAGCTACTAACGTAAATATTCGTTCTTCGATTCACTTCGAGCCTCAGCTTCCAATGCATTTAGGCGCACTAGAACAGCCTCTAAACGTGCATCACTAGCTTTTTGCTGCTCGGCGATTTTCGCTTGCTGCTCTTTGATGGCCTCGACCAGTACGGGAACTACTTGCATATAGTTCACCGACAAATAGCCGTCTTCGTCTTCGTGGACCATCTCGGGATAAACTTCTCTCAATTCCTGAGCAATGAAACCAATCTGAGCGTCGTCTGTGAATTTTCGCCCCTCAATTTCACCCACTCTCCAATTGTATGAAGTCCCGCGTAGTTTCAGAATTTTATCCAATGCGCCATTCAATGTTTCAATGTTCTTTTTGAACCGGATGTCAGAGCTTAACGTAACGCCATTTGCTGTAATTGTTCCACTCGTTACAACTGATGTTACAGATGTATTACCCAACTGAATTTTATTACTCGCGTTTACTGAAGCTCCTTGTCCTATTGCCGT
>MDSY01010068.1_pt1 | contig 27104 bp, 25 predicted proteins | sample 811131 | NCBI WGS metagenome assembly MDSY01 (sample SAMN05326643, study PRJNA326480) | marine metagenome | isolation source: seawater | place: Atlantic Ocean: South West | collected 2010
AGTAATTATAAGTTCCGAGAGATATAAAAATGAATTTAAAAAATTAGATTTTGTATCATTCGAAAATGGAATTAGAAATGTTGTAAACTGGAACTTAGGAAATTTAATATAATGATTGGATATGGAACTTGGGGTTTTGGAGGTAGAGATTATGGACCGATGACAATAAAAAAATCTTTAAGTTTGTTGGAATATGCGTACAAGAATAATATTTTAATGTTAGATACCGCTCCTTTATACGGTAATGGAAGATCAGAAAAAATTATCGGATCTTTTCTAAAAAACAAAGATAGAAAAAAAATTATATTATCAACAAAATGTGGAATGCTTCCACACAAAGGTTTTGATTGGAAACAAGATTTTTCAGTTAATAGATTAGTTGAAGATTTACAAGGAAGTTTAATAAGATTAGGGACGGGCTTTATTGATTATTTTTTACTTCATAGTCCAGACCTAAAAAAAATAAACTTAGATAAGATAGTTTTATTATCCAAAATACTTAAAAAACAAGGTTTAATAAAAAAATTTGGTATTTCTTTAAGAAGCCCACTAGATTTTAAAGAATATAATTTAGAGAAAAAAATTGATGTAGTTGAGTTTAACTTTAATATTTTAGATCAAAGAGCACTCGACATTAATTTATTGAAATTATTGAAAAATAAAAAAATAATATCAATATGTAGAACACCTTTATGCTTTGGTTTTTTGTCGGATAAAAAGATTTTAAAAAAAAATTTATCAAAAGATGATCATAGAAAGTATTATCCAATGGCTCAATTTAAAGTTTGGACTAAATTAAAGAATAATTTTATTAAGTATAAAGATGATTATAATCACACAAGTTATTCTGACTTTGCATTGCACTATTGTTTATCTAATGGGTTCAATTACGTAATACCAGGTATGATGGAAATTTCAGAGATAAAAGAAAATGTTAAGATTAACAAAATTAAAAAAATTTCTAAAAGAAATCTTGCTTTAATATATTTAGATTATAAAAAAATAGAAAATGATGCATTTATTACAAAAAAAAATATTAAAAAAATAAGGTAAATAAAGAAATTTAAAATGACTGATACTATTTTAATTGGCCCTTCCGGTTTTTTAGGTCCAGCTATTTTAAAAAAATATCCTAAAATTATTGCTGTTGGAAGAAGTAAACCTCCATACTATTGTAAAAACAAATTTATTAAAATTAGTGATATTCATAATCTAAAAAAACTAGATAGCATCAAAATCTCCAAAGTAATTTATTTAATTGGTAACTCGAATCATCATATATTGAATAAATCTGAATTAGAAACAGCACTTAAATATAATTTTTATCCATTAAAAAGTGCGCTAAATTATTTTTCTAAAAGAAAAATTAAAAAATTTATTAGTTTTTCAGGAGCATTATTATATGATGAAAAAAAATTAAAAGTACCGTGTAAAGAATCCACGCCACTAAATCCTCAAATAAATAACTACGTTTTTAGCAAGTATCTTGCTGAAAAATTAACTGAGGCATATTCAGCTCTCGTACCATGTATAAATGTAAGGTTAAGTAATATTTATGGACCAAGCTTACTACAAAGACCTGATATTATAATCTCTATATTTGATAAAATACTTAAAGGAAAAAATGTAATAGTTAAATCATTAAAACCACGAAGAGACTTTATTCATATAGATGATGTGGCGGATGGAATTATATCGTTACTAAATTCGGAACATTTGGGGCATGTTAATTTAGGTACAGGGAAAGATACCTCTGTAAAAAATTTATGCAAAATAATTCAAGATCTGACTAAAAAAAAAAATAATATCAAGCAATCAGAAAGTTAGTGGTCCATATGTTTATGCACACGATATATCCTTAATAAAAAAAGTAACTGATTGGAAACCCAGTATAAATATAAAAAAAGGCTTAGAAATGACTTGGACACAATTATTAGCCTGGAAAAAAAAAAAGATAAGTTTAATATAAACTAATTCAAAATAAATTCATGAGAAAAGATATTATCAAGACAATAGAGGATGCTAAAAATAATTTAATTATATTTAAAAATAGTAGCTGTGTAGATAAAATAGAATTAGCTGCAAGACTATGTGTCCAATCAATTAAAACAAACGGCAAAATTATATTTTGTGGAAATGGTGGCTCTGCTTCTGACTCAGCTCATTTAAGTGCAGAACTAGTAGGAAGATATTTAAAAAATAGAAAACCTTATGCCTCACTTAGTTTAGTTTCTAACCTATCAGTAATAACAGCTATAGCTAATGATTTTGGTTATGAGGATATATTTGCTAGACAATTAGATGCAATTGGAAATAAAAATGATGTTCTTTTTGCAATCTCAACTAGTGGAAAGAGTAAGAATGTTTTAAAAGCGATCAAGACAGCAAATAATAAAAAGATTAAAGTAATTTTTCTAAATTCAATTCAAAATAAAAAAAATAATGATTCAATCGATATTGATATAAAAGTTCCAGCTCAAAGAGTGGACCGTATTCAAGAATTACATATTTTGATTGGGCATATGATTTGTGAAATTATTGAAAAAGAAATTAGATAAAAATAATTTTCAATTTTAAAATGAATTTAAATAAAAATAAAATATTAATCTTGGGATCTTCAGGCTTTTTTGGTTTTAATTTTTGTAAAAAATTAAAAGAGAATAAAATAAAATTTTCTTCGTTAAAAAAAGAAAAGTGTAATTTACTTAATTATGAAGAAAGTTATAAAGTAATTAAAAAAATTAATCCGAGTATAATTTTTAATTTTGCTGGAAAAGTTGGCGGCATTGATTATAATATAAATAAACCTGCAGAAATTATTTTTAATAATAGTAAAATTACTCTAAATTTATTTGAAATTTCTTCTAAATTAAAGATCAAGAAATTGATTAATATAGGCTCTTCCTGCAGTTATCCAGACTCAAATCAATCAACTTTGAATGAAAAGAATTTATTTACTGGTCAGCTCAATCCTACAGTAGAAGCATATGGATTCTGGAAACTGTTAAGTATTGTATCTTCAAAATCTTATAAAAAACAAACAAAACTAAATTCTCTTAATATCATTTTTCCAAGTTTATATGGTCCTTTTGATAAATTTGATAAAATAAATTCACATGTTATTTCTGCTTTAATAGTAAAATTTTTTGAATCTAAAAAAAAAAAAAAGAAATTTGTAAAATGTTGGGGTGATGGAAAACCAGTACGTGAATTTTTATTTGTTGAAGATGCTTGTGAAGCATTAATAGAAATTACAAAATCTTATAATGACATCAAGCCTCTTAATGTTGGTATGGGTAAAGGTTATTCAATAAAAAAAATAGCAGAAATCATAAAGAAACAAATTTCTTATAATGGAGAAATTGTATGGGATAAAAATATGTCCAATGGTACAATGAAAAAGGTTTTAAATAACAGGGAAATGTTAAAAAAAATTAAATGGAGAGCCACAACTGATATAGAAAAAGGGATCTCAAAAACTATTTTATGGTATGGTAATTCAAAAAGATAAGAATATGATTTTTTCACAAATACCTTACAGAATATCATTATTTGGTGGAGGAACAGATTTTCCAGAATGGTTCAATAATAATGATGGTATGGTAATTTCAACTGCAATTAATAAATATGCAACAATCGGGATAAGATATTTACCAGGATTTTTTAATCATAAACACAGAATAGTTTACTCAAAAATTGACTTAGTTAATAAAATTAGTCAAATTTCTCATCCAGTAGTAAGAACCGGACTTGATTATTATGGAGTAAAACAAGGAATAGAACTATGTCACTATGGAGATTTACCCGCTAGGTCTGGTATTGGTTCAAGCTCCTCATTTACAGTAGGTTTCGTATATTTAATAAATAAACTTAAAAATAAAGATATTTCTAAAAATCAAATTGCTAAAGAAGCTATAAAATTAGAAAGAGAAATAATGGGAGAGAGTGGTGGTTGGCAAGATCAAATAATCGCATCGTACGGGGGATTTAAATTTATTAATTTTAAAAAAAAAAAGTTTAGAGTCAGAAATATAAATATTAAACAAAAAAATATTAAAAAACTAAGTAATTCATTATTGATGTTTTATAGTGGTGATGTCAGAAACTCATATATAATTCAAGAAAACTTAAAAAAAAAAATTCCTAAATTGAATTATGAATTAAATTTGTTGTGTGATTTATCTCAAGAAGCAAAAAAAATAATTCTATCAGAAAAAAATTATGATGATTTAGGTAAATTATTGGATGAAACATGGCAAATAAAAAAAAAATTAAACCACTCTGTTTCAAATAATAAAATAGATGAGATCTACAAGTTAGCAATCAAATCTGGTGCTATAGGTGGAAAATTAATAGGCGCTGGTTTAGCAGGATTTTTAATTTTTTATTGTCCAATAAATAAACAAAAAAAATTAATTAAATCATTAAATAAATTAATACATATACCATTTGAGTTTGAGCCCGAAGGTGTAAAAAGTATATGAATATTTCAATTATTATTCCAACAAAAAATAGACTTATATATCTAAAAAAACTAGTTAATTATTATGAAAGTGAAAATTTTCAAGGAAAATTAATTATACCTGATAGTTCTGACAAAGATAACTTTATCGAAACTAAATTTTTTTTAAATAAAAAAAAAAATTTAAATATAAATCATTTTTTTTTTGAGGGAAATGAAGTAGCGGCTAGAGAGAACGTTTGCCATCAATTAACAACAAAATATGTCGCTCAATCTGGTGATGATGATTATTATTGTGTAAACGGTTTAAAAAAAATTATAGAGTTCTTAGATTTCAATAAAGATTATAGTTCTGTTTCAGGGTATGGATATGTTGTTGAATATGATGTAAAAAAAAATGTCGTTAAAGGTGCTTCAAAATATAATTCTTTCCATAGTGAAAAAGATTTACCTCTAGAAAGAATTAAAGAAATGGTAATGAAAGGAGAGGTTTCAGATTATATTGTATGTAGAAAACAACTGTATCAAAACATATATAAATTTTGTTGTTATGAAAAAGATCAAAGTCTATATTTGTTAAGATATTATATTGAATGGGGATTTAAATTTTACAAATTCTTATTTGGCAAAAGTAAAGAGCTAAATATATTTTTTATTGTTAGATTTAGAGTTACTGAAAATTCTATAGGTTTTTTAAAAACTATAGATCAAATTTATAAAGAGGATAAAAAAAGTTACTTCAAGACATATTATGTTTTTATGAAAAAAATGATATTAGCTTTTAAAAATTTAAATGATAGTGATAGACAAAAAATTTTCTTAATAGCTAAAAAAAAAATTAAACAAATAATTTATAAGAGTACTTTTGGTAATACCAAAAAATTCTCTTTTTTATATTATTTATTATCTAGATTTATAAGCCTTAAAAATATAATTTTACTTGGATTTCCATATATAATTTTTAGAGTTTTCAATTTAAAAAAAAACAAAATTGATTTAATGATTAATGAAAATTCTAAAATTTATAATAATGAATTCAAAAAAATAATTAATGCCATCCTTAATTAAAAAATAACTTATAAATACTTTTGTTTTAAATTTTAAATGAAAGTGTTTAGATAATTCTCTCTTATTTCTTAATAATATTTTTTACCTGTTTGAAAATATCATTTTCAACATAGTAAAATTTAATATTAGACTTTTTGGCGGCTAACTCATCACTAATTTTATCACCAATAAAAAAACTTTTAGTTAAATTAATGAACCATCGATTTATTAATCTTGTTATCATTAGATTTGAAGGTTTTCTACATTTACATTTTATCGATAATGATTTAATTAATCCTTCTGGATGATGAGGACAATATTCCAAATCATCAATAAATATATCTTTTTCTGATAAATAAGAGTTTATTTTTTTATGCAATTTAAAAAATTGCAATAGAGAGTATTTTTTTTTTGCTATTCCTGCTTGATTAGTAACAATAAAAATAAAAAATTTTTTTTTTTGAAGATATTTTAGAGTACTTATAACATTTTTCCTAAACTTAAAATTCTTAAAATTATGTGTGTAACCTTTATCATGGTTAATTACGCCATCTCGATCTAGAAAAACAGCAGGTTTTTTAAGCATAAGAGGTAAATTCTTTTTTGCAAAAATTAAGTCTCGTGGTGTGCCAATATCCAAAAATGAACAATTGATAAATTTACCTTTTATTTTTTTTAACGAGATAAGTTTTGGCATAATTTCTCTTTCTAGAGAAATTTTTTTATTAGGAATATATTTAAAGATTTTCTTGTTAAAGTAATAAATACCTGAATTTATATAATTTGAATTTTTAGTTATAATTACATCATTATCATTATTTAAATTGAGATTATTAAATTTTACTTTATTTTTTCTTTTATTTTTTATCAGACACAAAGATCCTATATCTTTTTTTTTTATAATATTTTTTAAATTTTTAGGATTACCTATATTTAAAAAAGTATCACCATTAATCAAAATAAAATCTTTTTCAATTTTGTTTTTTAATTGGAATAATGCTCCACCTGTATCTTTTGGACTTTTTTCTATAATACATTTAATATTTGTGAAATTTTTAATTTTGTTTTGGAATGCTTTTTTTATTAAAAATCCTCTATAACCAGCTAGTATAAATATGTTTTCAAAGTTGAATTTTGAATAATAATTAATTACTAAATCTAAAAAAATTTTATTTTCAATTTTAATCAATGGTTTTGGTTTTATAGGATTTAATTTTTTAATTCTTTTTCCTTTTCCACCAGCTAAAATAACTAAATCCATAAGATTTTTAAATTAAAATTATTGCTTATTTATATATTTCATTTAATAAATATATTAAATCTTTAAAAACTTATATATACTTATCAAAGTTATGAAAATTATTCACAAATTTCCATTAACAAAAAATAATATAGTCTCTAGTGACATTGACTCTTTAATAAGATTTTTAAAAAAAAAACCAATTTTAACACAGAGTAAAAATGTAAAAAAATTTGAGCAAATGTGGTCTAAATGGCTAGGTATTAAATATAGCGTTTTTGTCAATTCAGGGTCATCTGCAAATTTACTTCAAATTCAATTATTAAAATTAAAATATCCAAAAGGTGGAGAGGTTATAGTGCCTGCTCATACCTGGTCATCAGATATTTCATCTATTTTGCACTGTGGTTTTAAGCCAATTTTTGTTGATATTGATTTAAATACACTTGGTTTAAATACAGATTTAATTTTATCTAAAATTACCAATCGGACAGTGGCTGTTTTTCTCACTTATGTTCAAGGTTTTAATTGTCTTACTAATAAACTTTTAAATATTTTAAAAAAAAAAAAAATTTTTTTAATTGAGGATGTATGTGAATCGCATGGTGCAACATTTAAAAATAAAAAATTAGGTACATTTGGCTGGACATCCAGTTTTTCTTTTTATTACGCTCATCACATCAGCACAATTGAAGGTGGTATGATTTCTACCAATGATAAGGAGAGTTATAATAATCTCCTTATGTTAAGATCACATGGTATGACTAGAGAGGTTGGAGATAAGAAATTTCAACTTAATATTAAAAAGAGTTATAAAGATCTTAATCCTCAATTTATATTTAAATACCCTGCATACAATGTAAGAAATACAGAAATTGGCGGAGTTTTAGGTTTAGCTCAACTAAAAAGACTTAATTCCAACATAAGAAAAAGAAATCGTAATCATAAATATTTATTGAGTAAAATTGATAAGGAAATTTTTTTTACTGAATTTAATTTAGAAGGATCTAGCAATTATGCATTTAATATAATTTTAAAAAGAAAGAATAAAATACTTTTTAAGAAGATTTTGAATAATTTAGATAAAAATGGCATAGAATATAGAGTGGGAGGAGCTGGTGGAGGAAATCAATTAAGACAACCATATTTAAAACATTTTGTTAAAAAAAAACAAATGAAAGATTTTAAAAATACGGAACATATTCATTTTTATAGTTTTTATATAGGCAATTACCCTGAACTAAGTTATAAAAATTTAAATAAAATTATAAACACCTTGAATTATCAATCCAAATGAAAATTTTAGTTACCGGAGGTTCTGGATATATTGGTTCAATTTTAGTGCCTGAATTAATAAAGCTTGGTTATGAAATAACAGTTGTTGATAATTTTATGTACAAACAATCAAGTTTAAATCACCTATGTGTATTTGAAAATTTTAATATCATAAATGGTGATATAAGAAATCAAAACTTAATGAAATCTTTGATTAGCTCTAATGATCTAGTCATACCTTTGGCAGCTATAGTTGGTGCTCCATTGTGTAATAAAGATCCTTATTCAGCACAAAGCATCAATTATGATGCAATAGTAAACATGATAAAATTGGTGTCTAAAAATCAAATAATTTTAATGCCAACTACCAATAGTGCTTATGGAACTGGAGACCAAAATAATTTTTGTGACGAAAACTCAAAATTAAATCCTATTTCTAAATATGCAATAGATAAGGTAGAAATTGAAAAAAAATTAATGAACAGAGAAAACTCTATAAGTTATAGACTTGCAACTGTTTTTGGAATGTCTCCAAGAATGAGAATTGATTTGTTAGTTAATGATTTTACATATAGAGCTGTTCATGATTCATCTTTAGTCATTTTTGAAGGACACTTTAAGAGAAACTATATTCATATTAGGGATGTGGTGGCTGCATTTATTCACTCAATTAATAATATTCAATCAATGAAGGGTCAAATTTATAATGTAGGATTAAGTGATGCTAATTTATCAAAAATTGAATTATGTGAGGAGATAAAAAAGCATCTTTCTAATTTTGTATACGTTGAAGAAAAATATAAAAAAGACCCCGATCAAAGGAATTATATAGTTTCTAATAAAAAAATTGAAAAAACTGGTTTTAAACCAAAATATAGTATTTCTGATGGTATAAAAGAATTAATCAAGGGATATAAAATGATTAAAAATCAAAATTTTGGAAATTTTTAACTAACATTTGAGCAAAGGTCATTATTATCTATTCCCACTGGGTAAAAACATTTTCTTAACTTACCAATTAAATTCTTAATCATAACACCATTAGCAGCTTTTTTAAAAGGAAAGCAAAATTTTTTGGTAGATAGAAAAATTAGCAATAAAGGTATTTATTTGATAATTTTATATTATATTAAATAAAAAAATAGATTATAAATTATATATTCTACTTATATTTTAATGAAAAAAATACTTGTTACAGGTGCTGATGGTTTTATAGGATCGCATTTAGTTGAAATGCTTGTATCAAAAGGGCACAAGGTTAAAGCTCTCTCACAATATAATTCTTTAAATAACTTTGGATGCCTTGAGAATATTAATTGTAAAAAAAAAATTGAAATTTTTACAGGAGATATTCGAGACTCGAACTATTGTGAATATATTTCAAAAGATGTTGATATTATATTTCATCTAGCTGCCTTAATAGGAATACCATACTCTTATATGGCTATAGAAAATTATATTGAAACTAATATAAAAGGTACTGTAAATATTTGTTATGCAGCAAAAAAAAATAATGTTTCTCGATTAATTCATACTTCCACAAGTGAAGTTTATGGTACTGCTCAATATGTACCAATTGATGAGAGACATCCTTTACAGCCACAATCACCCTATAGTGCAACTAAAATAGCAGCAGATGCAATGGTTATGAGTTTTTATAATTCATTTAATTTACCAGTAACAATTGCAAGACCTTTCAACACTTATGGACCACGTCAATCAGCTAGAGCCGTAATCCCAACAATAATTACACAGATAGCTTCTGGTAAAAAAAAAATCAAATTGGGAGATTTGTCTCCTACACGAGATTTTAATTATGTTGAAGATTGTTGTCGTGGATTTATCATGCTTTCAGAAAGCAAAAAAACAATTGGAGAAATTATCAATATTGGTTCCAATACAGAAATAAGTATTGGCGAGATTTTTGATTTAATCAAAGAGCTAATGTCTAGTGATGCTACTTTAAGTAATGATAAACAGAGAAAACGACCTAAAAATTCAGAAGTATTTAGGCTTTGCTGTGATAATAAAAAAATTAAAGAACTGGTAAGTTATAAGCCCAAGATAAATATCCGAAATGGATTAAAAAAAACTATTAACTGGATAACAAAACCTGAAAATTTGAAAATGTATAAATCTGAAATTTATAATGTTTAACGAATTTATTGATTTTGTAAGAGAAATATATGTCACAAAAAAAAATATACCTTTGCACAAGCCAAAATTTGTTGGAAATGAAAAAAAATACTTAAATCAGTGTATTGATACAGCTTTTGTTTCATCAGTTGGAAAATTTGTTAATAAATTTGAGAAAAAAATTGCAAAATACACTGGAGCAAAATATGCTATTGCTACAAGCAGTGGTACCTCAGCTATTCATGTTTCGTTAATATTAGCTGGAGTAGAACCAAATCATGAAGTTATTACCCAACCATTAAATTTTGTTGCTTCTTGTAATGCTATTAGTTATTGCAATGCAAAGCCTTTATTTATTGATGTTGATAAAGATACTATGGGTTTATCACCATCTGCTTTGAAATCTTTTCTTGAAAAAAATACAATTATTAAAAATCAAAAATGCATAAACAAGAAAACAAAAAAAATAATTAAAGCATGTGTGCCAATGCACTCTTACGGCCACTCTTGTCGAATTGATGAAATAAAAAAGATACTTAAAAAATATCATATATTTCTAATTGAAGATGCCGCAGAAAGTTTAGGAAGCTTTTATAAAAATAAACATACAGGAACTTTTGGTAAATTAGGAGTAATAAGTTTCAATGGTAATAAAATTGTTACAGCAGGTGGAGGAGGTTGCATTATTACAAACGACATAACTCTTAAAAAAAAAGCAAAACATTTAACAACAACGGCTAAAGTTCCTCATAAATGGGATCTTAATCATGACATGATTGGCTATAATTACCGTATGCCAAATATAAATGCAGCTTTATTAGTAGCACAGTTAGAAAAATTGAATTATTTTATTGTTAATAAACGTAATTTAGCAAATAAGTATGAAAAATTTTTTGAAAGTACTGATTACAAATTCTTTAAAGAACCAAAAAATTGTAAATCAAATTATTGGCTAAATTCCATTATTTTAAAAGATAAGACCCAAAGAGACCAATTTTTGACAGAAACAAATTCAAAGGGTATTATGACTAGACCCATTTGGACGCCAATGAATAAGCTGCCAATGTTTAAAGATGCACAACATACTGATTTAAAAAATTCGAAGTGGTTAAATGATCGACTAGTTAATTTACCAAGTTCAGTAACAATTTAAATGAGTTTAAATATTGGTTACTTTGGAGATGGACCCTGGGCCCACAAAACATTTAATAAATTAATAAAAGATCCTGAAATTAAAATATCTTTTATATGTGCAAGATATGACAGCAAAGATGAAACTCTTAAAAAGTATGCAAAACTTAATAGTATTGATTACTTTAAGCATAAAGATGTTAATTCAGATGAGTTTATTTCCATTATCATAAAATATAAATGTGATTTATTTATTTCGATGTCTTTTAATCAAATATTTAAATCAAAAATTATAAATTTGACAAAGTATAAACCTATAAATTGTCATGCGGGAAAATTACCATTTTATAGAGGAAGAAATATTTTAAATTGGGTTTTAATTAATGATGAAAAAGATTTTGGCATAACCGTTCATTTTATTGATAAAGGAATAGATACAGGAGATATTATCTTACAAAAAAGTTTTCAAATTACAAATCAAGATAATTATAAAACATTACTTGAAAAAGCTTATGTAGAATGTGCAAATATTCTCTATGATGCTGTCTTACTGTTTAAAAAGGGAAATGTTAAGGCTTACAAACAAAATAAATTACACAAAGAGAGTTCTTACTGCTTTAAAAGAAAAAAAGGAGACGAAATTTTAAATTGGAATCAAACAAGTAGAGAAGTATTTAATTTTGTGAGAGCTATTTGCAAACCAGGACCATGTGCAAGAACTTTTATTGATAAAAAAGAGATAAAAATTAATAAAGTTGAGTTGATAGATGATGCTTCAAATTATAAATCTATTGTGGGCACTGTAATAAATAAGACGAATTATAATTTTATGGTAAAAACCAAAGATAGTTTTGTAAAAGTTTCGGAATTTGAATTTGATGGAAAGATAAAAATTGGAGATAAATTTGAAGTATAGGAAAGTATTTATTATAGCTGAAGCAGGGGTTAACCATAATGGATCAATTAATTTAGCAAAAAAATTAATCGATGTAGCTGCCAATTCTGGAGCTGATGCAGTAAAATTTCAAACATTTAAAGCAATAAACTTAGTAACTAAAAATTTAGAAAAAGCAAATTATCAAAAAAGTTTAGCAAGCCAAAATGAATCACAATTTGACATGCTTAAAAAACTTGAATTAAATAAAGAAATGCATCTTGAGTTAATTAATTATAGTAAAAATAAAAATATAAAATTTTTATCATCTCCTTTTGATCACGAAAGTATAGAGTTGTTAAAAGATTTGGGTTTAGAAATATTTAAAATACCAAGTGGTGAGATTATAAACCTTCCATACCTAAGGCATATAGGTAAATTAGATAAAAAAATAATTCTCTCAACTGGAATGTCAAATATGGATGAAGTTAAGAATGCTTTAGATATTTTAGTTTATGCGGGTACCAAAAAAAATAATATCACAGTTTTGCATGCTAATACTGAATATCCAACTCCAATGGAAGACGTAAATTTAAGAGCAATGGTTGCTATGGGTAAAAGATTAAATATAGACTTTGGATATAGTGATCACACATTAGGAATAGAGGTCGATATAGCTGCTGTTGCAATGGGTGCAAGCTGCATAGAAAAACATTTCACTTTAGATTGTAATATGGAGGGACCAGATCATAAAGCCAGTCTAGAGCCAGACGAATTAAAAGAGATGGTCACAGCCATTAGAAATATAGAGTTAGCCCTTGGTAATTGTATCAAAAAACCTTCTAAAAGTGAGCTGCCCAATATACAGATTGTTAGAAAGTCAATTGTTGCAAAAACTAAAATAAAAAAAGGTGATATTTTAAAAGAAAACAATCTTACAACAAAAAGACCAGGCGGAGGTGTAAGTCCAATGAAGTGGGATGAAATTATAAATACTAGAGCAAAAAAAGATTACAAAGAAGATGAATTAATATGAGTAAAAGAAAAATATGTATAGTGACTGGCTCACGTGCAGATTATGGATTATTGTATTGGTTAATAAAAGAAATTAAAGTTGATAAAAATCTTAAACTTCAACTCATTGCTACAGGAATGCATTTAAGTCCAGAGTTTGGTTTAACTTATAAAGAAATAGAAAAAGATTTTAAAATTAATAAAAAAATAGATATACGCTTATCTTCTGATACTAGTGAAGGCATTTCAAAATCTATGAGTATAGCTCAGACATGCTTTTCAAAAGCTTACAATGAATTAAAACCTGATATTGTAATAGTTTTAGGTGATAGATATGAGATTTTAAGTTCTACTACTTCTGCCATGATTGCAAAAATACCAATAGCTCATATTCATGGTGGAGAAATAACTGAAGGATCATGGGATGATAGCATTCGTCATTGCATTTCAAAAATGGCTCATTTGCATTTTACTGCCACAAAAGAATACAAAAATAGAGTTATTCAGCTAGGTGAAGAACCTAGGAGAGTTTTTAATGTGGGGGGTATGGGAATTGAAAATATAAAAAGATTGAAATTTTTAGATAAAAATAAATTTGAAAAATCGATTAATTTAAAATTAAATAAAAAAAATATATTAGTAACATTCCATCCTGTAACTCTAGAATACAAAACAGCAAAAAAACAGTTTCAAGAACTACTTAATGCCATCAAGGGATTAAAAGATACAAATATTATCTTCACAAAATCAAATAGTGATATTGATGGAAGAATTATAAATCATATGATCGATGAATTTGTAAATAAAAACTCCAATAAATCTGCAGGATTTATTTCATTAGGACAATTAAAATATTTAAGTGCTTTACAATATGTAGATGTAATTGTTGGTAATAGCTCAAGTGGACTATTAGAGGCACCAAGTTTTAAAATAGGAACTATTAACATTGGTGATAGACAAAAAGGTAGAATAAAAGCAAAAAGTATTATTGACTGCTCACCTAATAGTAGAAGCATAAAACAAGCTTTAATAAAAATTTATTCAAGAAAATTTCAAGAACAGCTTAAAAAAGTTAAAAATCCTTACGGAAATAAATCTGCAAGTAAGCAAATAATTAAAGTTATAAAAAAAAATTAAACTTAATAATATTTTAAAAAAAAAATTTTATGATTTATCAATTTAAATTATTAGATTTAGTGGTATTATTATAAAATTAGCTTATTAATATAAAAAATTTTTAATTAACTCTATAATTATGAACAAACATTCACTTGAAAAACAAATTCTAAATCAACCCAAGGAAGTACTTTTTTGTCAAAGATGTGTGATGTCAAATCAGAGACCTAGGGTTAAACTTGACTCAGAAGGTGTCTGTGGAGGGTGCCGCAATACCGAATTTTACAAAGATAAAATTGACTGGGATAAAAGAGAAGAAGAACTTCTCAAATTATTGGATCAGCATCGCAGTAAAGATGGAAAGTGGGATGTGGTGGTACCAAGTAGTGGAGGTAAAGACTCAGCCTATGTAGCTCATCAGCTTAAATATAAATATGGAATGAATCCATTAACGGTTACCTGGGCTCCATTAATTTATACAAATATTGGGTGGAAAAATTTCCAGGCCTTAAGAGATGCTGGTTTTTCAAATATTTTATCTTCACCAAATGGTAAACTTCATCGTCAATTAGCGCGTTTAAGTTTCGAGGAGTTTGGTGATGCTTTCCATGTGTTTGTGCTTGGTCAAATTTCATATGCATTTCATATTTCTATAAAATTTAATATTCCATTAGTTATGTTTGGTGAAAATGGCGAAGCCGAATATGCTGGTGAACCTGCAGCTGTTGATAGAGCTTATATACCCCCTGAAGAGTTTACTAGACTTCATTTTAAAGGTACTACTCTAGATGAGTTAGTTGAATTTGGCATTAAGAATAAAGAATATTTTGATAAAAATATTTTTAAATCAGATCTGGATTTTTATAAACCACCTTCATTAACTGAATTCAAAAAAGCAGGTATAAAAGGAAAACATTATTTTGGGTATTATAAAAAATGGACACCACAGGAAAATTTTTTTTATGCTGCAGAAAATACTGGATTTCAACCAAATCCTGAAAGAACAGAAGGAACATATTCAAAGTATGCAAGCATTGATGATAAACTAGATGGTATGCACTACTATATGAAATACATAAAATTTGGTTTTGCAAGAGCTACAGATGATGCATCACATGAAGTCCGAGATGGTCATATTACACGTGAGGAAGCAATTTCTTTAATAAAAATATATGATGGGGAGTTTCCAAAAAAGTATTTTAATGATTTTCTAAATTATTTAAATATTACAAGTGCTGAGTTTTGGGATGTTGTAGACTCATGGAGACCCCCACACCTTTGGATAAAGGAGTCAAATCAATGGAAACTAAAAAAAACAATTTTTGAATAAATTTAATGTTAAGTAAAATACAAAATGTTAAATGTATAGATTTTGATCATTCATCAATTGGCTGGAAAACTAAAAAAGATGATCTAGGGATATTTAGAATAGATGCAGCACTCAAAGAAAAAAAAACTAATAATTTAAATTTTTTAGCAAAAACAGTCATGGCTGGTAATGTTTATAGTACATCTGTATTGCCAATTGTTCCTAACTATAATTTTCAATGGTTAACAAATGGGAAAAAAAGAATTATTTTTAGAACTTTTGTAAACAATAAAATAAAAATAGATAAAAGAAATAACAAAAATATAGATAAATATTTATTAAATATCAGATATAAAAAAAAGAAAGAAATCTTTGTAGAAAATTTAGCTAAAAAATATAAATTTTTTAATAATTTCTTGTTATGTAAAATTGATTTTGGTGATCAAATAAGTGAATTTCCAATCAATCATATTAATGTTCATACTAAAAATAATAATTTTCAAGTAGAGACAGGACCTATTTTATTAAAAAAAAATAAAAAATTTATTTCAGCTTTTGTATTTTTTAATTCGGTAAATAAATGTCAAATAGTTCCATTTTATCCTAAATTGGGTGGAAAAATTGAAGAATTAAAAGTAAAAATAAAATTTTTTATTAATGCGTAGTATAAGAGTAATTGCTCGTTTAGATGTGAAAGGACCTGATGTAATTAATACCATCCAGCTTGAAGGTCTAAGAAAAGTTGGATCACCTAATAAATTAGCAAAAAATTATTATAATCAAGGAGCTGATGAACTGTTAATAATTGATCAAGTAGCTTCTTTATATCAAAGAGATCATTTAATTGAACTTATAAAAATTTTTACTAAAGAAATATTCATTCCAATTACAGTTGGAGGAGGAATTAAATCTGTTGATGATGCTAGGCTATTATTAAGGTCTGGTGCTGATAAAGTTGCAATAAACACAGCTGCAGTTTCAGATCCAAATTTAATAAATCAGCTAGCTAAGGAATTTGGAAAACAGTGTGTAGTTATTTCTATTCCATGTAAAATGGTCGAAAATAAAAAGTGGGAAGTTTACACAAATGGTGGAAGGGATAAAACTGGTTTAGATGTTATTGAATGGGCGCAAAAAGCAGTTTTATTAGGAGCAGGCGAACTATTAATAACTTCAATAGATAATGATGGCTTACGCAATGGTTTTGACCTTAACTTAATGCAAAAGTTTAATGCAATAGATGATACGCCTATTATAGTTAGTGGTGGCTTAGGAAGGCCAAACCACATAAGTGACTTATTGTCTATTTCAAATTGTGAAGCAATTTCCATGGCTGATTATTTGCATATGAAAAGAGGAAATATCCAAGAACTTAAAAATATAATTTTAAAGTCTAAATTTAATGTTAGATTATGAAAAAATTAATTACAATAATAGATTATGGAATTAATAATATTCGAAGTGTTGTCCAGGCACTTCAGTATATAGGAGTAGAAATCAAAATAGCTAATAAACCATCAGAACTAGAGAACTCAAAACATATAATTATTCCTGGTGTAGGAGCCTTCCCTGTAGGTATGAAAAAATTAAAGAATTTAGGATTAGATGAGATGATATTAACTAAAGCAAAACAAAAATCAAATATTTTAGGCATATGTCTTGGAATGCAAATGCTGTTTACAAAAGGTTATGAGTATGGAGAATGTAATGGATTAAACCTTATACCTGGAGAAGTTTTACAAATTCCAAAAAAAATTAATAATGAAAAAAAATTACCAGTTATTGGCTGGAGAAAAACAACAAGTTCACTATTATTTAAAGAAAATATTTTAGAAAAAAAATTAAATAAAAAATATTTTTATTATTTGCATTCTTATCAAGCAATACCTGAAAAAAAAAAAAATATTATTGCTTATTATGAAAGAGGTGGAAGTAGAATAAACGCAGTGGTTGCTCATGGTAATATTTGGGGTGTACAATTTCATCCTGAAAAAAGTGGTGATGCAGGTCTTGAATTTTTAAAAGGTTTTTGCAATTTAAACATCAATAATTGATTTGAGATTTTAATTATTTTAGAACTTTATATTTTATGATTTAAAATTTAATTTTGACATCAATAATTTTATAACTAGAGACATTTAGCTATTAATGTGCTAGTAAATTTTAGCTTCTAAGTTTATTAAATGAAAAATATTAAAAAAATTAAAATCGATAAGAATGCAACTATTAAACAGGCATTAAAAATTATATCTGATGGAGGTCTTAAAATTGCAATTGTAGTTGATGAAAATGATAAGTTGTTGGGCACTCTAAGTGACGGAGATATTAGAAGAGGGTTATTGAAAGGTCTTAATGTGAATAGCTCTATTAAATCAATAATTTTTATGAATCCAGTTATTACAACAAAAAACTATAGTAAAGAAAAATTGTTAAAAAAAGCAATTTCTAAACAAGTTTATCAAATTCCTGTAGTTGATAAAAATAGAAAAGTAGTGGGCATATATATTTTAGAGGGACCAATAATATCTAAAAGTAAACCCAATTTAGTGGTAATAATGGCAGGTGGTAAAGGTAAACGCTTAAGACCTCTTACTAATAATATTCCAAAACCAATGTTAAAAATAGGAAAAAAACCAATCCTTCAAACCATCATTGAAAAATTCAAAGAAAATAAGTTTAAAAAATTTTTAATTTGTGTGAACTTTAAGTCAAAAATAATCAAAAATTATTTTGGTAATGGAAAAAAATTTGGAGTAGAAATATCATATATTGAAGAAAAAAAAAAAATGGGAACAGCTGGAGCCCTTAGTCTTTTAAAAAAAAAACCTAAAAAGCCATTTTTTGTTATAAATGGAGATATACTGATCAATCTTGATTTTCAAAAAATGCTTGATTTCCATTATCAGCACAATTCTAAAGCTACAATGGGTATTAGAGAGTATATTATTGAGTCACCATATGGTGAAGTAAAATTGAGTAATGAAAATATTACTTCGATTAAAGAAAAACCAAAACATAAATTTTATGTAAATGCTGGTATTTATGTATTGGATCCCAAATGCATAGATTTAATTCCAAAAAAATCTTATGATATGCCCTTGGTTTTCAAAAAGATAATTGCTGCTAAAAATAAAACAATCTCTTTTCCATTGGAAGAATATTGGCTGGATATCGGTAGACCTAATGATTTCGATAAAGCAAGTATCGAATACGATTCCATTTTTAACAAACGAATGAAATAAAAAATAATGAAGTTAATTGCAGAAACAGCTTGGCACCATGAAGGTGATTATGTCTTTATGAGAAATCTTGTGACTGAAATTGTTTCTAAAACTGACGCTGATATTATAAAGATGCATATCACATTAGACATTAGAGAATATATGCATCATGATCATAACCTGTATGAATCATTAAGTTCAATGTTGTTTGATAAACAACAGTGGCAAGAATTAATTAAAATTGTTAGAGATAATAATAAAGAGATTATGCTGTTATTAAATGACACAAAAGCTGTAGAGTTTGGATTATCTTTGGATCCTGAGTATGTTGAAATTCACTCAACATGTTTAAATGATATATTCATTCTTAAAACATTAAAAGAAAAAATGTCTAAAAAAACAAAAGTTGTGTTGGGTGTAGGTGGCACAAATGTTGATGAAATACAATTTGCAATTAATTTTTTAAAACACACAAATATAATACTCATGTTTGGATTTCAAAACTATCCAACTGTGTATGAAGATGTGAATCTTAACAAAATTAAACGAATTACGAAATTGTTTGATAATTTTGAATACGGTTATGCTGATCATACCGCATGGAACAGTGAACATAATGAATTGATTACATTATTAGGTGCATCAAGTAATATGAAATATGTAGAAAAACATGTTACAACAAAATATGGCAAAGAAAGAATTGATTGGCCAGCTGCAATATCTATAAGCATGTTTAATAATTTACATAAAAAAATAAAAATTCTTAATAAATTAAATGGTAATGGTTCTCTATCTATGAACTTAGCTGAGCTAAGTTATTCTGTATTTGGTCCTATGAAAAAAGCAGCTATACTTAACAAGGACATATTAAAAGGAAGTATTTTTACATCAGATGTAATAAAATTTATTCGGACAAAAGAAGTATCAGATATGTCTCAATTAGATGTTATTAAATCATTTGGAAAAAAGGTAAGCAAAAATCTTAAAAAAGGATCTGTATTGAAAGAGGAACATTTTATTGATAAACAATGATATGAAAATTGGCTTTTTAATTACAGCACGCCTCAAATCAAGTAGACTAAAATTAAAAATTCTTAAAAAGTTAAATGGTTTTACAGTCATTGAAAGAGTAATACATCGAGCCAAACAAGTAAAGGTATGCAAGGATGTTGTGTTGTGCACATCACGCTTAAATCAAGATATACCGTTAAATAAAATTGCTAAATATAATGGTATTAATTACTACAATGGTAGTTCTGAGGATGTGCTTCTAAGATTATTAGGAGCAGCTGAGTTATATGAGATGGATTATTTTGTTGGAATAACCGCAGATAATCCTTTGTTTTCAATATATCACGCAAACATGATAGCAAATATAATTAAAACGGACCCCAGTATTGATTTTATATACACTAGTGGTTTACCTGTTGGAGCAAATATTTATGCAATAAAAACAAAAGCTTTAAAAACTGTTTGCGGCATAAAAGAAGAGATCGATACAGAGATATGGGGTGATTTGATAAATCAACCTGAAATTTTTAATGTAAAGGAAATTAAAGTTGAAAAAGAATATCAAGGTAAAAATTTTAGGATGACACTTGATGAAATTGATGATTATAAATTTTTTGAAGAAATATATAATAAATTTCCTAAAGAAGACGTTATTGATCTTTTGGATGTGTATGAATATTTGAAGAAAAATCCTTATATAGTTGATATAAATAGCATGGTAACTCAAAGAGATTTAAATGATGAGGCCAAAAAAAGAATATCAAATTTTTATAGAAAAAATAAAGACAGAGTTAAAAACTTTAAAAAAAGCATATATAATATCAAGTAATTAAAAAGTTATTAATGTATAAATTCAGAGTTTTCTTAAAACCATATAAAATAATTAAGAAATTTCCATTATATTCTAAAATATACAATAAAAGTTTAAAGTCTAAAATTGAACCTGAAGTAATAAAACTAGTTAAAAAAAAATCTAATGAAATTTTAAAGAAAAATGAATTTAAATATTTATTAAAAAATTTTGATAAAAAATATATTTTACTACATTTTTATTATTTTTTTTTTGAAAGAATTCATTTTAAAGTATCTGCAAATAAAATTAACAAAATTTTAAAAAAAGATAAAAAATTTAATATTTTTTCATATGATATTGTTGATATTTCATATTGCTTGAGAACATTAAAAAAATTAATAACATTTTTTTATTATTTTTTATTTAAAAAAAATAAACAAAATAATCAAAAAAATAAAAATTATGAAATATTAGTAAATTATGGTTTAAATTCAAAAATAGGATCAAAACAAGATATTTTGTATAGCAAGTCCTTATTAAAAAGTAAAAAAATGGGATTTTTGTTAGAAAAGAAATTATTTTCTTTAAATAAAAAAGAAAAAAAAATTTTAAAAAATAATTGTATATCTAGTGTAGAAAATCCAGAATTAAATTCTGATATATTTGTGCCAACCAAAATTTCAGAAAAAACTAAAAAATGTTTAAATCATTATTTGCTAAATTTTTACAAAAGTCCGGTACTTATTTCGTATATTATTGAATTTATAATTTCTTATGAATATAATTTTCAATTATTTAGATCTTTAGGTACAAAAGTATATGTGGATAACGGTTATGATTATACCATTGCTTCAAAAAGACAAGCCCTTAAAAATTTAAACGCTAAAAATTTTTCTATTCAAGTCACATACTTTGAACCTGCAAAATACAACTTTTTAATGCAAGCAAACGACGTAGTTTTTTATTGGGGGAAAGGTACGCAAGAAAATATAAACTTAAAAGATCATTTCATTGAAAAATTAATAAAAATTGATCCTACTTTTTTTAGACATAACAAAAACAATAAATTTGGAAAAGAAAAATTTACTAGCAAATTAAAAAAAAATGATAAATTGATTACACTATTTGATACAAATTTAGATGAACATTGCTGGATATCCCCAGAAACGTATAATTTGATACTTAATAATATTTTATTAAGAGTCCTCAATAATAATAAAATTAATTTAATTCTAAGATTAAAATTTAAAGACAACATTAAATATATTAATTTAGAAAATTTAAAAATAGTTCAAGAACTAAAAAAACAAAAAAGGCTAATTATTTTTGATACTCCGTATGCAAATAATGCTTTAATATACAAATTCAGTGATCTAGTGATTTCTGTGGGTAGTTTAACAATTACAGCTGAGGCTATTGCTAATAAAAAGGAGAGTCTATGCTTTTGTATTGATGTTGTTCAAAAATCCTTTTTGTATGAAATAAATAAAATAAATCCTACAGTTTTCAATAATTTAAAAGAGTTTAAAAAAAATCTAGATAAAAAATTACAATTTAATTTTAAAAAAAAAAATATTAATAATTTGAATAATTATTTTTTTGAAAAAAAAAAGAAAGATACAGATTTAATAAAGTATATTCTAAATTATATAAAATAAGATTATAAAGTAAAAAAATAATCTTAAATTTAACTCTGCAGAAAACTTTATGTGAAGACAAAATGTATATTCTAAATAAATTAATTTTCAAAATTTCAATATAAAGTACATATTATGGAAATTATTTTGATAGCGAATATAAATTTAAGTTTAAATTATAATTATAGTTGAAAATTTAGCAATATTAATCAAGATATTCCTAAATAATTAAATTCTAATAATCATAAAAAATAATTTTATTTATATTTTTATTAAATTATAAATAGTTTATATAACTCTTGTGATAAATCAAAAAAAACAATTAGTTTTAATTAAAAAATTTATTAAAAACTCAAATAAATTTTGGAATGATCATAATATTAAAAACCTAGACTTAAAGCATAAAAAAATTCTTAAAAATTTTTCTCACAGATATAGGCAAGATATAAAACTTTTTTCAGATGAGATTATAGATTGGGAAAGTCAATCAAATTTGGGAGCTCCTTTTCAATTATCATTAAAAAAGATCAAATATTCATCCTTAAGGAAAATTCTAAGCATTTTTAAAGGGTTATCCATACAAAATTATTTTAATAAAATGTCTTTTTTTGACGATCTTGAAATTATAAAAAAAAACAAAGGTTTGGCTATTATAAAAGACTCTCCTGTTCATTTAAGTTTGGGTTCAACAGAGTCATTTTTTTTAGAAAAAAATATTTCAACCAATAATAGGTGGAATAGATACGTTTATATTGCTTCTCAGATTAGAAATCGTAAACTTTTATCTAATAAAAGTAAAAATTGGTTAGATATTGGTTCTTTTTATGGAGGTCTTCAAGCTATCTTAAAAAAATATTATAAGAATCAAAATTTTTATTTATTAGATTTTAATCATCAATTATGCAGAAGTTTTATAGTATTAAATAAACTTTATCCTGATGCTAATCATGTGCTGCCAAATCAAAAAAAAAAAATTAGAAATAACAAAAATAATTTTTTTTATATACCAGTCCAAAATATAAAAGATATTGAAAATATTAAATTTGATTTAATTACAAATTTTTTTAGTTTTGGAGAGATGTCCAGACCCTTTTTTAATTATTATTTTAAAAAAAAATTTATCAACAATTCAAAAATTATGTATTTTGTAAATCGTTTTGTATCGTCACCATGGTTTGAACCTACTTATAAAAATGATCTAAACATATTTGATTATGAGAACAAAAATTTTAAAACCAATTTTTTTGACATATTTCCTATTCATCACTATAAAAATGTAAAAAGAAATTTATTTGGTCGCAATTCATATAGACCAATTAGTTCACCATATTTTGAAAAAATTATGATTAATAAAAAATATTAATATTTCTTACTATAGTCAATTAAACAATGTTTAATATTTCCATCATAATTTCTAACAAAAGGATATCTAAATAAATAATATTTTTGATGCCACATACAATTTTCTAAGAGGATCTTTTTTCCATCTCCCCAAGGAAATTTATTAAAATAAATGTCTTTTCCATCTGGTAGTTTCTTATGCTCTCTATTGCAACAATACAGAAAAGATTTGTTTGATTTTATTATTTCGAAATAATTATTAATTTCAGACATTTCCATTTCTTGAAAACTTGCAATATTTATAAATAAATCAATTTTTTTTTTGTGAAGAATTTCTTTCATGTGTGATGGAATTAAATATATTTTTTTTTCTTTATTTAAATCATCTTCATGTTCAACTATTTGAACATCATCTTCTTTAACAACATGCATTTGTTTGAGTATAATATAATCATTTATTAGTGTTTCAGCCAAATTTATTGTGTATATTTTTGATGATTGGTAACTTAACAGGCATCCAATTAATCCGTTTAGTTTACCATCTCCAATTAGACATATTTTGGCAATTTTACCTGGATCTATTTTATTTATTAAAAGCTCAAAAGTATTAATATGTCTGATTGTATCTACATCAATTTGTCTATTATTTTTATCAAAAATATTTTTATATTTTTTAAATGTTTTTGAAGTCAATACGTTATTATCAAACAACATTCTTGCTAAAAAAAAATGTAAAAATTTTTTGTAAAAATTTTTTGATGTGAAGGCACCAAATCCTAATTTTGAATTATTTTTATAAAAATCAGATTTTGCATTCAAATATTTTTTCCAATGAGATGATTTATTCTTTTCAGTAAAATCAATAAATTTTTCAAGTTTTTTTAAATTATTATCTATCATTAATAAATATAAGATTTAATTTTTAAAGTATTTTAATCATATTAAAATATCATCTTCATTCTCACTACAAATTAATCTTATATGTAAGTTAGCATATTCCAAGTAATATAGCGTTTAGAGCAATTCTTGAGTTATTTAGCGCTGCAATCATAAACATCATCTAGAATCGCAACAGAATATAATCTTAAAATTTTATCTTTTTTTAATTCAAAATTTTTAAATTTAAATATTTCATTAACTTCATTATCATTTAAGCATGATTTTATTAATCTTGATTTCCTTACTTGTTGTTCTATATAATAAAATTTTTCCTCAAAAATTTTATCTATAAAGTTCCATTTTAAAGGCTGTTTATCTCTTCTATATTTTATTTTATTACCAACCTGTTCAGATATTTCTTCACGTAATTTATATTTATTATAACCTTTGTTAAATTTTTGATTATTATTTTTGTTCATAAATTTTATATGTCTAAAATCTAAAAGAGGGCTTCTTGCTTCTACAGAATTCATCATTACAGTATTATCCCAAATTTTAAGCATTCTTTGACATGGTCCGTAGACAATGTCCCATATTTGAAACTTATCAAGTGTTTCAAAAAGTTTTTTTTTAGTAAATGAATTATGAGTTTTTAGACTGAGCTGCGTGTTGTTAAATATTTTTTCTTCAAAATTGATATTTAAAAACTTATTGAATATTTTTTGAATAAGATATTTCATTATCGTTCTAAATTTAATATTATATTTTTTTTTATTATAGATAAATCTTAAAATATCTAAAAGCTTATAATCTTCAATACAAGTGTTAAGATAATACCTCGTGTATCTATCTGTATACCCAGCAAATATTTCGTCACCACCATTGCCATCCAAAACAACTTTGATACCCATCTCAGAAATTTTTTCGTATAAAATATTTGAGGCAATCGTGATTCCAATTATTGGAATTGGAGTTTCAATAAATTTTGTAATTTTTCTTATTCTGTCAATTGTTTTTTCTGAATTTTCTTGCATTGGAATATTTATTAAATCTAAATTAAGATTTTTATCTAGTTCTTTTGCATGTTTGTGGTCCTCATCTTCACCAAAATATCCTTTAACAAAAGTTAGATTTTTACTGTATTTTTTTGCAATTGACGCAACAATTGAACTATCTATACCACCAGAAACTAGAACAGCCGTTTTTACATCTGATCGTAATCTAATTTTTACAGAGTCATCCAGTAATTTTTTAAAACTAAGCCCAGAGTCAAAATTAAGAAAATTTTCTACTCTATTGTCATTAAATTCTTTTTTTGAAAAATTATCTTTCAATTGAATTTCAGTAATACTACCTGGTAAAAATTGTTTTATATCATAATAAAGAGTTTTTTCATTTTCATTTGATAAATAATTAAAATCAATAAAAGATTTTAAATATGATTTTCTTAAAACTCTTAATTTATTTGTGTAATTAAAAATTGACTTAATTTCAGATGATATAATCAAATTATAATCATCTTCATAATAATATAATGGTTTTTTACCAAATCTATCTCTTGATACTATGATGCTATTCTTGAGTGAGTTGTAAAAAACAAAAGAGTATGCTCCATTTAATTGATTTATTATATTTGTACCATATTTTTCCAAGAGATGTAAAAGTACCTCTGTGTCACCATTGGATTTAAAAACTATGTTGGCTTCTTTCAGTTTTTCTTTAAGTTCAATAAAATTATAAATTTCACCATTAAAAATTAAAATATTTGATGTATTTTCATTAATCATTGGTTGATTGGAGGCTTTTGACAGATCGACTGTTGAAAGTCTTACGTGTCCAAATATTGTATTGTTATTAACTTTTTTGATACCTGTGTTATCTGGCCCTCTATGTTTTTGTAGTAGCAAAGACTCCTTGAATTTAAATTCATCAACCTTGTCTTTAGAGTAGCAAAAAAATAAACCACACATACAATTTTTTAGTTTAGTATTTTGATACCATAATTATCTGGATTAAATTGATTAATTTTTGTATTAGAGTTTTTTCTTAATTTCAATAACTTATTTTTATTTTGTAAATTATCTAAAACATTTTTGGCATCAAATAAAGTGTTATATGTTAGGTGAATTGAATTGAAATTATTTTTAGAGTACATGCTTGCCGCACCAGTTTTGGGATTAAGTATAGGAATGCAACCACATGCCATTGCCTCGACAGGAGGCATTCCAAAGTCTTCATATCTGTTTGTATATAGTAAAAATGAATGATTTAAGTATAATTTTGCTATTGAATTTTCATTTAAATCCAAAAATAATTTAGCATTAATATTTTTACTTAATAATTTAGCCTTTAGAGTTTCATTATCTTTTCTTGCAATAATAGTAATTTTTAATTTATCACTAAGTTCATTAATTTTTTTTAAAAAATTATAAGCATCATCATAAATTCTGTCATTTTTGACATAAACAAGAATATCGTTGCGTTTTTTATTTATATTTATCTTATTACGATGCTTCCATATACCATGTGATATTGGATTGGGCACAACCCTTACATTTTTTATATGGTTAGACAATTTATTTTGCATAAAATTACAATGAGTTACTATATCTCCTTTA
>MDSY01008163.1_pt1 | contig 27090 bp, 5 predicted proteins | sample 811131 | NCBI WGS metagenome assembly MDSY01 (sample SAMN05326643, study PRJNA326480) | marine metagenome | isolation source: seawater | place: Atlantic Ocean: South West | collected 2010
GCTCTTGTTCTGGTTCCGGCTCTGGTTCTGGTTCAGGTTCTGGTTCAGGTTCTGGTTCAGGTTCTGGTTCAGGTTCTGGTTCAGGTTCCGGTTCAGGCTCAGGTTCAGGCTCAGGTTCCGGCTCAGGCTCAGGTTGATGGTCTATTTCAATGAAAATATTTATATCTACCACATCTACAGGTGTAAAAACAATATTATTATCCACATACAAATATAATAAGTAATTAGAACCGGTTTGAGGGTTACCATACAATTGATTTTGTACTCCATGATTTATTAAAATATTTTTGGATATATCGGTTGTTAAAATATGACCTTCTACCATATTTTTTTCCTGGACGACACCAATTGAATCATAGATTAATTCAGTTGTATGTTTTTGTAAAATGTAATAAACTGTATCAGTAATACTCGACGATGGTAATGTTAAAATTAAACTAGTCATTAAATCGTGTTCTTGGACGTGTAAAATCCTAATAATATTTTTACTACCACCTATAGAAACTGAAAAATTAACATTATCTCTGATTTCGGAGGTGGATATTACATTTGTTACTGCTCCTTCAAATGCTGGTATTTCAGGCTCTGGTTCAGGTTGAGGTTCTGGTTCAGGCTCAGGTTCCGGTTCTGGTTCTGGTTCAGGCTGTGGTTCAGGCTCAGGTTCCGGTTCCGGTTCCGGTTCTGGTTCAGGTTGGGGTTCCGGTTGGGGTTCAGGTTCCGGTTCAGGTTCCGGTTCAGGTTCTGGCTCCGGTTCCGGCTCCGGTTCAGGCTCGGGTTCCGGTTCTGGTTGCGGTTCCGGTTCTGGTTGCGGTTCCGGCTCAGGCTCAGGTTCAGGCTCGGGTTCTGGTTCAGGTTCCGGCTCAGGCTGGGGCTCAGGTTCAGGCTGAGGTTCTGGTTCAGGCTGGGGCTCAGGCTCGGGCTCAGGTTCAGGCTCGGGCTCAGGTGCGGGTTCATGATCTACTAATATTTCAATGTTAAAATTCAAATCATCGCTATGATAAAATTCAGTATTTAAATCAGAGTAAAAAATATCAGAATCATCACTAAAATATTTAAAAGGAGGATTTCTATCAAAATTCGCATTAATTGCGTTACTTGTATCTTTACCAATTAAGCTATTAGATAAATCATAAGAAAAGTTAATTGCATTATTTCCTGTATCCGTATCATTATGACCCCATTTTATAAAAATACTGTAAATAGTGTTTGGTTGAAAAGTATAACTGCCGTATTGTTTGGAACCATCTACGCCGGTGGTATCTACACCGCTAATTATTGCTGTTTCGCCTGTTTCAACTAATACGGTTTCTACCGAATCATATATTTCACTAGGAACACTATTATAGCTTGAGCCTGTTTGGTTCTCGAAACTTCCAGTTCCCATTGCCACATATAAGTGGTAACCGCCATAGGCGGCCGCGTTATGATAATGATATATAAGGATAGAATAAGTTGTATTTGGTTTTAAAGTTATGCTTTGACTTGCCCTATAACTCACCGAGTCATTAACGAATAAAGTATGATACGCATTCGAAAGCGCAACAATTTCTCCCCATGGCCATGGACGAGAAGAATCTTGAAACCACGATTGTCCCGCGTCCTGACCTGATTCAATAATGTTTTGTAAATCATTATTTTCACTTCTTACATCATTCCATGTAAATAGTGTAGTATCTGTATTTTCCAAAATAATAATATATGATTGATGTGTTCCAGTTACTCCAAAATATCTATCAACATTACTTTCAGTGTTAAAACGAATAAATCCTTGAAACCATACAGCACGTTTACCGTTTCCATTACCTAAATAACTTATATCGCTAGTAAAAGTTGAATCAGTAGGTGGTAATTGCACATTTCCACCACCATAACCTGATCCAGTTTTAACAAACCTATTAAATTTACCTGGATTAATCCCAATTACAGATGACTCTATAATCATACTATAATCCACATCTTCTTCTCCGTAGTAATTATGATCGATAGATGTAGTATTAGGGTCCGAACATACTAACGTGAATCCATTTGCAACTAAGTCGGCGGTTGACTGTGTGGAATCTGTTAATACTTCATTTGGAATAATACTGTCTATATCAGGATTACTAGACCTTGGGTGATTTTTCCAAGTATAAATTCCTTCTTTAATCCAAACATAACTATCATGATATGATGTTATGCCGAAATGGACTGTTTGTTCTGTATCTGTTTTAATAAATCCATCCCATAAACGTGTAATATTGTCTACTTGCCCTACAGATAAATATAAATCTTTGAGGTCTTTTGAAACTACATCATCTATAGTCGGAATATAATCTGTTCCTGTTGAAGATGTGGTATTTACACCAACAGCCTCGTATTTATTTAATACACCTAATCCGTCAACGGTGTTTAATTCTCCGGTTAATCTCTCACTAATAGTTCCTATATAATCCGATGGTTGATAGAATAAATATATAATGACATCGGTTCCAGTTTCTATTTCACCGTATATATAATGAATGGTATTATACAATTCGTTAATAGGAAATGAAAGAGTATGTATCTCACTATCGCTAATATCGATATGCCCTTCAACTAAATTTTTCTCTTGTATAACATTTGAAGCATCAAAAATTAAGGAATTAGTATCTCTTTGAATTACGTAAAATAATCTATTAGCAATATTAGGTGTAATATTTGTTATTTCAATACTAACCATAGTGTCTTTTTCATCAACATGAAGTGATAGTATTTTATGATTAACTTCTGGGTCAATGGTTACCGAAATGATATTATCAGCTGTAATTAAATGACTTTCATAAGTATTTGTAATAATGCCCTCAAAATTGGGTATTTCGGGCTCAGGTTCAGGCTGAGGTTCGGGTTCAGGCTCCGGTTCAGGTTCGGATTCAGGTTCCGGTTCAGGTTCAGGGCCAGGTTCTAACTCAATCGTTCCTGTTAAGGCATAATCAAATTCCATTAAAAATTCACCTGCTACTATTGAATATAATGGCGTAGGAACATAAATTAAAATTAGATAATATGTTCCATATGTATCTTCCCAGCCCCCTCTTATCTTTGAATCAAAAATTTCAATAGCTTCTGTTGCAGTGGTCCATAAAAGAGTATTACTATCAATAGTAAACACATTTGTCCTATCTTCGTAATGTAGGATATCTTTATCATTTTCAAAAGTGGTAAATTCGGTTTTACTTTTTTGGACGATATATTCAACAGACATGGTTCTTAACATCGGACTAATATTTGTGCTTCGTACAAGATTTGTCATTTTAAACGTCATATTAGATATCTGCTCTCTAAAATTAATCTTAAATGTAAAAGCGATATACGGATCATAATAATACGTATTGGAACCAGATATCACGCTTTCATAATAGACGTTAGGTGCTGCGCTATTAAACGTTCCTGATATATCTAGGTCTGATATATCAGTTATTACCCCCAAATTCTGAATATTATTAAAATTCACTGGGAAACTATATTGAGTAAATTCAGGTTCTGGCTCGGGTTGTGGTTGAGGTTCTGGTTCAGGTTCAGGCTGAGGTTCAGGTTCAGGTTGCGGTTCAGGCTGAGGTTCTGGTTCAGGCTGGGGTTCAGGCTCTGGTTCCGGTTCCGGCTCTGGTTCCGGTTCCGGTTCCGGCTCTGGTTCCGGCTGTGGTTCTGGTTCTGGTTCTGGTTCTGGTTCTGGTTCTGGTTCCGGCTCTGGCTCCGGCTCTGGTTGAGGCTCCGGTTCTGGCTGAGGCTCAGGCTCAGGTTCTGGTTCAGGTTGGGGTTCCGGTTCAGGTTGGGGTTCCGGTTCAGGCTGAGGTTCAGGCTGGGGTTCAGGCTCAGGTTGAGGTTCCGGTTCAGGTTGAGGCTCTGGTTCAGGTTCAGGTTCAGGTTCAGGTTGGGGTTCAATATCTATGATAGACGATAAAGAGAAATTAACCATACTACTACCCGCAACAACAGTATAATAAAAGTAAATGATAACTGTATAATCAGTTCCTGTTTGATTATATCCACCCTTTAATTCCTTTAATCCGTAATCAGTAATTAATATATTTTTACTATTATCTTGAGTATAATCAATATGCCCTTCAATATAATTTCGATGTTTCACCGTTTCACCGTCATTTTCAAATTCAATGTTTGATGCATCCTTTTGAATTATATAGTAAATTTCGCTTATATCACTGGTGTTTATGGAAAGCAATAATTCCGTTATTTGAGATTTTACAGGAATATTAAATGTAAAAGGATAATAGTATGTTGGATAAACACCACCATCACTCCATCTAAGAAATTTATTGTCAATGGAAAGCATAGAAGAATTAGTAATTGATTGTAAATTGTATATATCACCAGAGATCACATTATCAGAGTTAATAATTAAAGGCGCTGTTTCAGGCTCGGGTTCAGGCTGAGGTTCGGGTTCAGGTTGAGGTTCGGGTTCAGGCTGAGGTTCAGGTTCAGGTTGAGGTTCGGGCTCTGGTTCTGGTTCGGGCTCTGGTTCTGGTTCGGGTTCCGGCTCAGGTTCCGGTTCCGGCTCAGGTTCTGGTTCAGGTTCAGGTTCCGGTTCAGGCTGAGGTTCAGGTTCGGGTTGAGGCTCGGGTTGAGGCTCAGGTTCAGGCTCAGGTTCAGGCTCAGGTTCCGGCTCAGGTTCCGGCTCAGGTTCCGGCTCAGGTTCCGGCTCTGGCTCCGGTTCCGGTTCCGGTTGAGGTTCGGGTTCGGGCTCAGGTTCGGGCTCAGGTTCGGGCTCAGGTTCGGGCTCAGGTTCGGGCTCAGGTTCGGGTTCCGGTTCAGGTTCCGGTTGAGGTTCCGGCTCAGGTTGAGGCTCAGGCTCCGGTTGAGGCTCAGGTTCAGGTTCAGGCTCAGGTTGAGGTTCGGGCTCCGGTTCAGGTTCAGGTTGAGGTTCAGGCTCCGGTTCAGGCTCAGGTTGAGGTTCCGGCTCAGGTTCAGGTTGAGGTTGTCTTTCAAGAGAACCTTGTATATTAAAATTAAAACTAAACGGAGCTTCTTGTATTCTAACTGAAAAATCATCATACAATTCATTTACATATATTAGCAATGAATAAGTAGTACCAGAATAAATAGTATCTTGCCATCCACCCTTAAGTTCATTTAATATACTTGTTTGCAATAAATTTTTTGATGAATCAGATTCAATTACTATTTCTGAAGAAATAATTGGTGTTGATATAAGATTCCCATCATCAGATATAAAAATATATCCACCTTCAAAAATTTGATATATAATTGAAGTTTTTATATCATTATTTATCCATCCTTTTATGAAATCATATACAGAATCAATAGTAATAGTTAAATCTTCAAACATAAAGAATTTTGGCACGTTAAATACATAAACTCCATAAGATACATCACTAAAACCTGTCTCAGAAATAGAAATTGTTTCATTAATTAACGATATATAATTTATAGGAGTAATGTAATAATCAAACGATAGTGCTTGAACGAAGTTGGTTTGAGATGAACCCATAACAGTATTTGTAGGAAAAAACATGGAATTTTGTAAGACTCCTTTGGAAAAGGTTCCTTGATACGTATAAACCTCCGGTTCAGGCTCAGGTTCAGGTTCGGGCTCGGGTTCAGGTTCAGGTTCCGGCTCAGGTTGAGGTTCAGGCTCGGGTTGAGGCTCAGGCTCGGGTTGAGGTTCAGGTTCGGGCTCAGGCTCAGGCTCGGGTTCAGGTTCAGGTTGAGGTTCAGGTTCAGGCTGAGGTTCCGGTTCGGGTTCCGGTTCTGGTGAAGGCTCTTGTTCTAGTTCTGTAAAAAGTCCATCCGCGTAATACAACGTTCCTGTAGAAGAGATATGATATTCCCACGGTTTTAATACAACAGATTCAACATTACCTGAAACATCTCTTAATCCATAATCTGAAATAATAATATCTCTATTTGCTGTACGCATAAACTCAACAGAAATGTTGTCTTTTATTATCTTTATGTTATCCTTTGTTTGGGTAATACCTACATAAACAGAAGTATTTAAAGAAAGCATATTATCAATATTGATTTCTTGATTTGGTGCAAAAACTTCAACAAAAGAAAGGTCGTTATCTATAGTAATTGATGGTAACGTTTCATTCATGTGAGTGTCATTAATTATTCCAAGGTAACTTTTTGTTGCTATAAATGAAGTACAATTAGGGTTATTATGAAATAATATATCAATAATAGAATTTCTTACTGATTTTATACCAGCTCTATTAAGTTCAATATTATTAATGTTATAACCAGTAGACCACCCAAATGTATTACTCATATCAATAAATTCAGGAATCATTGTTCCAGATGAATCAAGTACAAAAGAATCTATTGCATTAATAATTTCATCATAACTAATATCAAAATGCGTATTTCTATATTTATCTTTATTACGAGTTTTTTCTAATTTAGATAATCCTATTTCTCTGCGAGTAGGAGGGAAGATATTGCTATTGTCTATATTAATTTCTTGAGTAGTGGTTTCTATTTGTGATTCTAATACTGAGCTAACATTATCAGCCCTTGTAAAATTATCCCATGCACCTCTGGCATTTAAAACCGTATCACTAACAACCTCTTTTACTACCGCTCCTGTAACAGTAAGTCCTTCCAATTCGGACGCTCTTTTTGCTTGTCTTTGGCGAGCAGTTAGTATTCCTTCAGGTTCAGGTTCAGGTTCAGGCTGGGGCTCAGGTTCAGGTTCAGGTTCGGGTTGAGGTTCATAATCCACATCTTCATCTATAATAATAGTTTTATATCTAACATCTAATTCATTACCACGAATAACGTTAAGAGTATCTCCGATATCTTGCGCAACTGTATTTACAACCTCTAAATTAGCAAATAATTCCGCACCAGAAGAATCTACTGCCGAAACTTGGTTGATTGATTGAACTGTAGCAGCAACAATATTATTAAAAATATAGGTATAACTAGGATCAAAACTACTATTAACAGCAATTTTATTAATATCATCCGAATTTGTTAAATCTAAGGTTTCTGATGTAACTGTATCCGCAAATGCTGATATAGCAGCATTAATACCTTGTTTATTAACACCTAGATTGGATGATAATCCTCCACTAATCATTGTTATTATACTGTTTATTTTTGAAGCAGCAGCAGCTAATTTAGAATTAACAGTATCTAAATAATCATCGAAAAGAACATCAATTGGAATATCTAATAATGTGGCTACTTGTGATTTCGCGTTATAATAAATATCATTGATATTGGAATCAGTTATAGCATTAATTGAAGATTTTCGTTTATTTTCAATTATTGTGGTAATTAAAGTAGTAACAGCAGTAATTGCAACATCTTCCTGGTCTGACCTAAGCCGAATAGTTTTAAGTTCACCAATAAATGATTTTTCTGTAGCTCTATTTACACCACCAGCAGAAGAAATAATAACATATGGGTTTGATGTGGAATATACTAATGAATAATTACCATATTCATCAGTTATTGTTTCATATAAATATTCATTACTGAAAGGGTCATATACTTGAATAGTAGCATAAGAAATTTTAGCACTTGTAGATGTACCACTAGTGGGGAAATAAACCTCAAATATGAGATTAAACCCGAAATCTACCAAATATGGAGAATTATAATTTACATCATAATTTAAATCTTCTAGTAGACCTAATGTAATTCTAGTAATATATGCACTATCAGCAACATAATTATCAATTGTTGCTGAAATGATATCATCTTGTATAACAGGATAATGCTGCCCGTCAATATATATGTATTCGCGTATTTTTTCATTAGATGCGTTTCTGGAATATCCTTCTTCTGGATGCATTAATGCTGATCCAGAGTAACCACTATTTTCAATAGGTAAATAATCAATATTAGCGACACTAAACCCATAATTCAAAAGCATATTTTTGTATTGAGTTAAACCATTATAACCCGTATATCCTATAATGTTTGAGGTATGTTCTTCTCTATTGGATGCGAAATAATTAAGGGAAGCGTCTTCTGGTTGTAAATCTACCAATTCACTGTTTTCAGTAAAAACTAGATTATTAAACCATAGATTTGCTAATCCTACGCCCATTATATGCAATAATTCGTGGAATAGAATAAAGACAGACCCATCGACTTCAACGTTACTAATTTTAAATCCATCTGAGCCATAGGTATAATTTGTACTAACTTTATATATTTTATAAGGATTAATCCATACATTATAGCTATTATCAGTAGTAGTAGCATATCCCATTAGATTAGGATAATCTTGTGGATTAAATGTATTTATAACAACATCAATAGAGTCATGATTTGGTCTTTTAATAATACTATTTAGAATACTGGTTGTTACAGCAAATGTACCAGTGTCTTGCTTACTTAAATTATTCCAATCGTCATCAAATGTATTCCAATTTTCAGCAGTATAAATGGATCCTTTTATAAAGTTAAATACATCAGGTTCAGGCTCAGGCTCAGGCTCAGGCTCGGGCTCAGGTTGAGGTTCAGGCTCAGGTTCAGGCTCAGGTTCAGGTTCGGGTTCAGGCTGAGGTTCATGTTCCAATTCACCAAAAATAGTGAAAGAAAGATCTATATTTTGAACGTGATGTATAATTAAACTATAAGAAATTCCTGGTTCATAATAACCGCCTTTAAGTTCCTTAAGTACCTTTTCATCATATAATAAATTATCTAGTTCAGGTAAATCAAAAACACTATAGATATAACTATTTTCTTCTCTAATAAATCCATTATCTAAAATAAGTGTGTTAGTATTTTTTTGAATTGCATAATAAATTTGTCCCGCATCATATGGCGCATCAGATAGAAATGAAAGAGTTGATATTTGTTGTCCTCTAGGTATAGTAAAATTAAATACATTTAAAGAACCAGATGAATAAGCAGATAGATTCATTGAAATTTCTAGTTTTTCATCAATTAAATCTATATAATTAACATCAGAAGCGTCCCAACCATATAAATCAACACCCAATGGAGGGATTTCTGGTTCTGGTTCAGGTTCAGGTTCAGGTTCAGGTTCAGGTTCAGGTTCGGGTTGAGGTTCAGGTTCAGGTTGAGGTTCGGGCTCAGGTTGAGGCTCGGGTTGAGGTTCAGGCTCGGGTTGAGGCTCAGGTTCAGGTTGAGGCTCGGGTTCAGGCTGAGGTTCAGGCTGAGGCTCGGGTTCCGGCTGCGGTTCAGGCTCCGGTTCAGGCTCAGGCTCGGGCTCAGGTTCTAATTCAACGTAACCTTTAATATTGTAATCTATATATATAGGATCAGTTACGCCAGGTTCTGAAAATATAATAAGTATATAGGTTTTATTATCATCCAAATAAAACTTTCCAGCACCTGTTTTTAATAAGTTTGTAGAAGAATATAGATTTAATTCTACGTGTGATTCAATGTAGTTAAATTCAGGTAATCTATAAGTTCCATCAGAATTTACAACATAATCTAGATTTTCGGCTTCTTGAATTACGTAAATAAGATTTGAATTTTTATTATAAAAAGTAGTACCAATGGTTTGATCTACATAATTCGTGGCGGTAACATTAAATTCTAAAGTATTAATAATTCTATTATTTGTCAATGTAAATTTATACATTGCAATAACGGTGCTACCATCATTTAATTCTTGTCTAAAAATGCCATCAATATTAAAATATCCGTCTACGTTGTTTACGTCGTTCAAATTATTAATTAAACTAGCATAGTTAGATGGAATAGTAATATTGGTGTTAATTTCAGGTTCGGGTTCTGGTTGGGGTTCGGGTTCGGGTTCGGGTTCAGGTTCGGGTTCAGGTTGTGGCTCAGGCTCAGGTTGCGGCTCAGGTTCCGGCTGAGGTTCAGGCTCAGGTTCGGGTTCAGGTTGAGGTTCGGGTTCAGGTTGAGGTTCGGGTTCAGGTTGCGGCTCAGGCTGAGGTTCCGGCTCGGGTTCTGGTTCCGGTTCAGGCTCGGGTTGAAAAATATCCCAGTTTTGCGATTGTTTTTTTGCGTCATTATAAAAACTTCTAAAAATTGAGGTAGTACTATTTAAAATATTATTCATAATAGGCGCGTCTACTAAAAGAAATCCTTCCGTATTTGGAATAACCTGAAGCGAATATGAAATACCATTTTCATTTAACCATGTTGTATATACTGAATTCATTTGTTGTTTAACAATATAATCATAAATAGCAAATTCTTCTATTAATGCCCTTCGTTGTTCTTGTCCTATGTTATCTGCTCCAGGGTATAAACCAATATACATTTCTGATACATAACTATTGGATACTTCATCATAAGAAAAAATTTCATCAAACGCATCATACATTAATTGTGATACATCGTTGAACGTATCTGTAACTAATGACAAATATTGACTTTTTGAAAGATGAAGATCTTTATTTACAATGGTTTGAGATATTATTTCGGCTTCATCATATACAATATTTGTAATAGTTTCTATAATTACATTTAATGATGAGTCAGTATTAACTAATTCATCCGCAAAATAACTTATAATATTTTCAAAATAACTATTAATAGAAATATTGGAATCTGTATATTTTAATAACTCTTGTTGAGTATAATGAATAATATAAATACCAGCTGCCAGCCTATGCTGAACGTATGATAAATTAGCATTAAGATTTAAAGTATAATCATCATTAAAATCTGAAGAGGTTAAGGTAACGCCGAAATTTTCCGCAAGCGCTATCCATGAAATAAATTTGCTTTCTGCGTTTTTAATAATAACATCAATTTCATCTACAAATAATATATTCGAAGTGCTTAGTACATTTTTAATATATTTACTTTTTATGGTTTCAAGAATGGAAGTATTAATTGTTTTAGTTCCACCAAACTTAACATAAGATATATATATACCAGCATTAGTGAAATCAAAAGTGGCGTCATTACCATCTGTTACATAAATATATCCGTGTGAAATATTAGTATTTAAATTAACATTAATAATATATTCAGCACTTTCATCACCTGTTGTGGAATATAATAAGTTATCATTAAGATCATACAATTTAATATTACAATTGGAAATATAACTTCCCATATTTCTTCCAGAAATTAGAGTATCTTGAAAATTAATTGCTGATACATATTCGAAATCTATTAGATTTATTTTCAATGAAAATTTTGAAAAAGTATTAGAAGATTCAAGATATGATGCTTGGTCGCGATCAATTGATCCAATTCGTTTAAAATATTGATAAATTGTTTCATTTGAACGCTTTGGAGTATTTATAACAGTTTCACTAGATACGTTAACGTTAATAACGGTAGTATCTAAGTCTCCATCAGTATTTGTCTTACAACTATTATTTGTTCTACATTTTTGAGAATAAAATCCTCTATTCAGATCAATTAGCGTTTCATAATTAGGAACACTTGCTACTTTTATTTTATCATCTTCTTTTTTAACGATAATATCAATTTCACTGGTTATATTAAGACTAGAATCTATATAATTTCTAATATGATTATACTGCTCTCCACTTTTTTTCAGGTTTGTTTCTTCTCCGGCACTTTTATTGACCGTATTTGTTTTCAACCCTCTTGTTTGTTCCTGTTGAATGTCTATTAATTTAGTAATATCTTCGTCAAGATTATCGTTTAAAATAACATAATTATGTTCAATATTAGATATAACATAATTACCACACGAATCGATTTTATCTGTGACGGGTGAATCATTACTTAAAGTTGTTGCAGCGTTTATACTAGTGGGTGTTGTTACATTCTCACCACTAGTGGTGTTACCAAAAGCGCGGCTGGACTTTGATTTAGAGGCATTGCTGCCTCTAAATTCGTTTGCATTACCAGAGCGTAACGCCGGATCGTCCATATATATATAAAATCAAAAAACTTTATATATATTCTATAAAATTGATTAAAAATATTACAATAATAAATACCTATAACATGGGCTGTGTAACGAGTAAAAACGAATTTAATCTAAACAAAAAGGATCCTAAACAACTAAAAATATATGTTCCTACCTTATATAATATAACAGTAATAAAGGTATATGACGGAGATACTATTACTATTGCTGCAAAAGTAAGTCGTTGTTCTTCAACCTTTTATAAATTTAGTGTTCGTCTTCGAGGTATAGATACTCCTGAAATAAAAGGCAAAAACGAAGACGAAAAACAAGCTGCGATTAAAGCGAGAGATACTTTAAGTGGAAAAATTTTACACAAATCAGTTTCTCTAAAGGACGTAAAATATGATAAATATGGAAGATTATTGGCAGAAGTTTATTTTAAAGGAAAAAATATTAACCAATGGATGCTAGATAATAGGCTAGGAATTGCTTATGATGGAGGAACTAAAGAATCTCCTTCATCGTGGTTGGATTATCAATCAACACAGATTTAATCATATTGACAAGTAAAAGCAAGGCAAAAGGAAAAATCCATATTATTTAAATCTACTTGTCTCCCATATTCATCTACTATTTTAATTGCTAATTTTCGAATACTTACTGGTCCAAAATAATTTCTAAAATGTTGCCCGTCATCTACTTTATAAACTTTATATATATCATATAAAGTTCCGCCGTAACCTATTTTTGCTAATATATTTTTATTTAAAATAGATGAATTAAATGCTGAAAACATACAATTATTTACATTGTTATTGAAATCATCAACTACTAAATAAAGATATCTAGGAACAGGATTTTCATAAATGGCTTCTCCTTCATAACTCATAATGCTTGTATATTTTGAAAATCTATATCCTAAAGCCCATCCTAATTTTAATTGTATGGATAAACCGTCATTGGTTTCGTAAGCTGGTTTTAAAACTAAATCATTATCAGCAGTTGGCGAATAATCTTCAACATAAGCAGTAGAAAAATTTAGCTCTACACTTAAAAGCGTGGCTGTTGTATAACCTTCTGATGAACCAGAAATAGTTAATTTATTGCTATATTCACTAACCGAAGCATTAAACGATAAATCATAACTACCGCCATTTGATTCATAATAAGCATTATTAATAGCATCAGATAGAGCCGTCCCTATTTGAGATGAACCGTAATTTCCATCATCTAGTTCTACTTGGAAATACTTATACACCGTACTTGCTCCCACTTTCTTTGTTACTTTAATCCAAAAATAATTGTTTCCTTTTTCTTTTGTAACTCCGTAAAAACTTAATGGTAATTCTAAATGCATTAATTCCATTTGCACTATTTTTTCAAAGGACATAGGTAATTTTATATTATAATCAGTGCTGGTAGTATTATAATAGTTATCTCTAAATCTACTATCTATATTTAACGCTTTAGTTACTTCTTTCTTTTTTAAAGGATTAATAAATCCCCTTTTTTTATCTTTAGAAGAAGAAGTGTCTGAAGATGCAGCATCTGTATAATTAACAGAACCAGAAGTGCTTGATGACGATAAACCAGTAGATATTGATGCGGTTGAAGCAAAACTCATAGCAGCTCCTCCTGTTGGTACACTCATTATATATACTTTCTACTTTTTTATTTATGATTAACTTTCGTATAAATGTTCGGTCATTAATGATATAGACCAATCTAATCCATTCAAGTCTAATAAATTTCCCTTATCATCGGTTAGTCGAAGTCGTAATCTATCAACATCCACTGGCCCTAAATAGACTCTTTTGTTGGCTTCTATATCACCTATTGTATCAATTAATTCTCCTACAATAAAAGGGTTTGTTTTTCTAAAAGGTATAATTGCAAATACATTACTATCGCTTGGAGACTTTAGTTTTGTTTCAACTGAATCCTTTCTTGATTTAATTATTTCATTTATTGTTGTTATTTGCGCGTTTGTTATATTTTTTGGCAAATTCTCTCTATTTATATTTCTAATATTGGAATACTGAGGAACTTCACCATTATCAACATTTTCTACACTATAAGTCATATCATTTGAAAAATAACTAGGTAAGGATAATTTATTTTCACTAGTTTCAATTGATGTTATTCCTTTATTTACACTGTTTCCTTTATATTCATCTATCATTAACATTAAATACTTAGGACCATGTGTATTTATTAAGGCTTCCGCCTTATACACATACAAGGATTCTTCAATAACAGCGTTTTCAGATGAATAAATAGAATTTCTATAACCCAGAATCCATCCTAAATTGTTATTTGACTTAGAATTTTCAAAAGAATTGCTTGAATCATAAAAAACTATTTTATCTGATTCTGATGATAAACTAATATTTATTTTTTCTGTTTGTTTACTATAACTGCAAACACCATTATTACTAATAAATACTGTATTATTTGATATTTCATCTACTAATTCTTGGGAACTATAATTCCCTGGCTCAATTATAACTAAATCTTCATTAATTTTAAACACATTATTATGTTTATTAATGCAATACCAAGAGAATGGTATTTGTACTGAATGTAAAGTAATAGATAATAAGTTATCTAATTTATCGGTTAAATTACATGTATAATCAGAACAATTATAACAAGAACAATCAGACATTGTGCTTATATAACGAATAGAATCGTCTTTTAAAGGAAAAGATGTTTCCCGGTAAACTGAATCTATATTTACTCGCCTCTGTATTATATTATGTATAGTTGGGTTAACCTTTATTCTTTTAACTGGAATATCATATCCAGTTGTTCGTTCTATATCTCTATCTTCATTTACTATTAATGTCTCTTGGTTTTCAGATTCCTGTATTTCATCTATTAATCTTTTTTTTATATTTATAAAAAAATCTTTTAAGTCATGTCTATGATTTTCATTATAATTTTTAATTATTGCATCAGCGTAAACAGTTATCCTTTGTGTAGTAATTGGTATAGAAGTATCTAATTTTAATAATTCATATAATTCCTCACTCGTATAATTATCTACATCGTAATCATTCTCCATATATATTATAATAACATTCATTTTATTTTATTTATTTTAATAAATCTCTCTAGCTTCGTTTATACCAAGAAATTTTTGCAAACTATTTCTCAAAGGTACCTTCCACCTTTGGATCTACAGATAAGTTTGATATATTTTTCTTTTTCAAAGAGAAGCTAGAGAGATTTTACAAATTAAACATTAAACATTAAACATTAAAATTTATTTAAATACTATTTTATATTTCTAATATAAGTATTTAATATTAATAGAATACATCAGTGGTGTAGTGGTAACATGACTGCCTTCCAAGCGGTCGCCCCGGGTTCGATTCCCGGCTGGTGTAAAATTTATTTAAGTTTTTGATATTCAATAACTTAAATAAAAAACCGATAAAAAAGAACTGATAAAAAAGAACTGATAAAAAAGAACCGATAAAAAAGAACCGATAAAAAAGAACTGATAAAAAAGAACCGATAAAAAGGAACTATTCGTTATATTTATTCCTTTTTTTCATTATTTGACTGTTTTATCGCTTTTATAGCATTATCCTTGAGCTTTAGAGCTAAATAGTATAGAAACAACAGTATTTCTCCTAAATCTGAAGTAAATTTCTTTATACGTGATTCCACGTTTTCTTCAGAAATAATAGGATTTATAATTAGATTTTTTAATAAGGTCAATAGTTTATTTACAGAAATGTCATGTTCCATTTTTGCTTCTTCGGTTTTAGGAGGGCTATCTACTTCAACATTATCTTCCGACATATATCATTATAAATAATATATTTTATATGTTTTTCGTTAATCTTTAAAATATTTGTATATGTTAAATGGCTGATTATTACGCCAATGATAGATATACATTTTTTGATAGTAGTTTTAATACATTAAGTGGAACTTTTAATACATTAAATTTAAATGCTATATACGAATTTAATGGTATCAATAATACCAAACTTTTTTCGGGAGGAGCTGGAGGAGATCAGGAAGATAAAGACCCGTATTCGGATACTTTTCAATATATTAATGATGGCGGCACTTTTTTAAACGTTACATTTAATTCGGCTACAACAGATGTATGGAATAAAAGAAATAATTTTTATTATAAAAATATCTGTAAAATCCCATCAAATTATAATAACAAAGAATTTGCTGTTATGTTAAATACGTATAAAAAAAACCAGTATTATGGAGAAAATTTCGAAGCTGGTTATTGGATTGTTGATGAAACTACTAAAGATATATTAGACTACAGCATAGATAATACGGATGTTAGCGGAATAATCCAAGAAGTTTATATGCATTTTGGTGGAACTGGTCCTGAAAATACAGATACCACTGTTAACGCGTATACCGGTTCTGATGGTGATAAAGTTTTATCGTTTAATGGTACAAATGATTTGAATGCTAAAACTTTTTTCAATACTGAGGTAAAAGGTTATAACCATATTTTTTCATTTAAGGAAAATGATACAGAATCTTTTTTTGAATTTCAACACGATTCATCTACTTTATCCACAGCTTCATTGCAAGATCATAATACAATTGTAAATGGAAAAGATTATTATATATATTTTTTTACAAGACACGATTTAACATATAATGATTTTAAATATGATATAGCTATTTATAGTTTTAACTCCGGTTATGCAGGAATTACAGATGACCGTCCTGCTCTTGTAGATCCACCTGAACCTGAACCAGAGCCTGAACCTGAACCCGAGCCCGAGCCTGAACCCGAGCCCGAGCCTGAACCCGAGCCAGAGCCCGAGCCTGAGCCCGAAAGCTTTAATCTAATTATAGAATTCGATCACAATATTTCTTCCATGAAAGTATCCAATAACGGTAACCACTTATCCATAATAGATGTTCCTAACAAAAAGGTTTATAACTATACCGTTTCTGAAATTAACATAGCTGAACTACCAGGATACATTATTGATTTAAATAATCTTATTACAGACCTTAGCATGGATAATTTTATGTTTGACCTCAGTCACGACGGTAAATCCGTTATGGTTGGAACCACTTCTAAAATACTTTTATACCGCTACTATACAACTAGACAACATTGGTGTAAATACGATGTTAGCCAATTTTCAGCAGCTACAAATGAAACGTATTTGTCTTTTTCTATGGACCATGATGGAGAGCGATTTATACTTTCTTCATTAACCGATGGTTAATACAACGCAAAAATATATGATTTTAATACTGTAACTGAATCTTTTGACGAAACGTATACTTATGATGACCTAGGTAGTAGCGCATCCGTATCCATTAATGGTAACGGCACATTCTGGGCTATAGGCACCACAGATAATAGCTCAGTCACTATTTATAACAAAAACGTCCAAGAAGAAGTTATAACAAATACAGATTCAACCTATAGCCTATTTGGAAATAAAGTTTATCTAAATAGCGCTGGAAATATTATAACTATTTGTGATTCTACCAGCGTTCATACCTATTCCAGAAATAGAATATCTGATTCTATATCACAAGACACATCTTGGGATGTTTCTCCTATTATATATCAATTAACTGAAAGTACCATAACTAGCACATCCTTTTCTATAAGCAATGATGGATACTTTTTTGGTTATAAAGATAGCGAAGATGTCATTATTAAATCATTGAATTTAACAAATGACTATTTTTCATTTAATAACGAACCATATATCGCAAATACTTACGCTGATATCAATATTTCTTACGGCGACCATATTGCATTATCTTCAAATGGACGCAGAGCCATCATTTCAGCTATTGATGATGATACTAATACTAATGTTCTTTTCTTTTATACCTTGGGAGATAAACCCGATACTAGTTCTATACTAAGCGAGTATGATTTCTTGTCTAATAACGCACAATATCAAAATATTATCCAAAGTGTTTTCCCTACTATTTTTTCGTTTCACGTAAAACTAAGATTTGTCTCTAATGATGATAGTGACCTTAATATTTCTTTAGTAGAAGTCTTCGATATATCCGGCACAAAAATACCTAATTTGACTTTACATACAACTGACCCAAATGATATCGCAAATAAAACTATTGATGATAGTTTTGACACCTATGGCTACGGTAACGATATACAAATTAAAATACCCGGAATAAAAGATAACATTGGATACATAAAAGTTTATAACGTATCTTCCGATTTAGATGATGAAAATAATACATTGCGAAAAACATTAAAAGAAAAAGGTATTCTATACATTATCGACGAATTTGATGTTCCAGAACAAATTTTACCATCTCCATTTAATGGTGATGGAGAGATTATAAATTTATACCATATCGATGTTAATATTTCTAATTATAATTTATTATCTAATATCTCTCAAAATCAAGGTGATTATATACGCACCTTAGATCCCGACGACGTCTTATTACCTTATAGATTATCACAATCCACTAATAATTCTACCGTCACTAATACTCCTGAAAATGAATTAAATTACTTAACTATCGCTAATAATGGTAATACTATTTTATATGACGCCTCATATTCTAGCGATGGTTCTCTTAATGTTTTTCCAAAAATAATCCCTAACAGTCTAGTTACTGATGGCTCTGTTAACGTATTAACTCTTAAAAATAATAGTTGCTACCATGACGCTAGACTTGTTATTGGAAATACTTTCACAGGACACCCCGATTGTGGTGGTGAATACACCGCTATTGGTGGTGAATACGTTAACGATAAACTACACGGTAAAATGAATTTTTATATTAAAGATAATAGTATAAATCTAGTTAATGTTGCTACTCTAGATTCATCCGGATTATCTGTTTCTGACATTAGCACTAATACTATTGATGCTTCTAGTGCTACTATTGATAACATAACTTCACAAGATATATCTGTTAATAATATTACAATTACTGGAACAGTTGATATTGGAGCTAGTTTACAATTCGACGCTTCATATGTAGAAATTATCAATAACGGAACTGCTAAAGCATTAACTGTAGAACAAGTTAAAAATAGCGGATATAATTTGGTTGAATTTAATTATGATACCAATGAAACTTCTATGCTTATTGATGATACCGGAAAAATAGGCATTCATACAAATTCTCCCACTTATCCTTTAGATGTTTCTGGTGACGTTTGGATAAGAGATAATATCGATATCAGTGGAACTGTAACTTTATTAGAAAACTTAATTATTAGCGGAGATATTTCTGGAACTAACGTATATCTATCTAACAATCTTGATGTTTCCGGTAATACCTATATTGATGGTAATATAGACCTTTCCGGCAATTTAGATATTTCTGGCATAATAACCGCACGCGGAAACACTAATTTTAAAAATTCGGTTTCACTTGAAAATACTTTAATAGTAGAAGGTGATGCTAGTTTTAATAGTGATGTTAGTTTTAATGAAAACGTTTTCTTAAAAAATAATTTAGATGTCTCTGGAACAACGCTTTTTCAAGGAGACGTCACATTTGATAGCTGCTCTAACGTCGTTATTAACGATACATTATTAATTTCCGGTAAAACTATCGTTAATAATGATATTTCTTTTAATACAGATGTTAATATTATTGGAAATCTTATAATTGATGGTAGTTTAAATTTAACAAGAGACGTTGAATTAAATATAAATGAAAAATTAATTGGAGACGCGCTTGATATTTCTGCTAATATTTCTAATTATCCCATTGCTAAATTTACACAAAAAGGTGATGGAAATATATTAGAATGCTACAACAATAATGAAGAGCTTTTATTTTCAATCACTAACGATAAATTAATAGCAAATACTGTATTTGATCTTAGTAGCATTGATGTTATTGATATTAGTATTAATGATGCTAGTGTTAATAATATCTTAAATGTTATCGGTAAAACTATTCTAGAAAATGATGTCTCTATGAATTCCAATGTTGATATATGTAATAATTTAATTGTTAGAGGTATTTCTGAATTTTTTGATGATGTTACTGTTACCGGTGATTTTGAATCTAGAAATATACGAGAAAATGGCACTCTTTTGCAACTAGGCACTATTGTAGAAGGAACCGATTATATGATGTCATTAAGTAGAACACAGAATGATGATAATTCTACATATTATATTAGATTCAATAAAAATACACTTATGAGACAAAATCTACTTATACAAGAAAATCTTAAAATTGATAAAACATTATGGGTTGTAGAAGACGCCAGTTTTAATAATAATATAGAAGTATCCAATGTCGGCACTATAAATCAAATACATACTACTGGCACACTAATTTCAACAACCGGTTCTTATGGAAACTCTATACTTCCTTATGGATTAATGGTTACCACAGAAGGAGCATCTGTTTCTGATGGTAGTTATTCCATTTACGCTGACGGACAAGTAGATTTTAAAATTGGAAACATGCAATCCAGTTTTAGAAATAATAAACTACTTTTCTCTACTACAGACCCTACCATTACAGAATTTAATAACATCATCGTTCACGACAATATTGATTTCAGTATTAAAGAAAATTTAAATGTTTCAAAAAATGTAGGTATTACAGGTATTTTAGATATATCTTCTAATATTTTGGCTCACGATAGAGTTGATATACACGGAGATGTCTCTATGAATTCAAATTTAGATCTCTCCGGTAATTTAGATATTTCTAATAATTTAACTGTTTATGGTGATACTGAATTTTTTGGTGACGTTTCTATGAATTCAGATTTGGAAATTTCAGGAAATTTTCTTGTTAAAGGAATCACTACTCTAGAGGAAAAGGTCTTTATGTATCAAGATGTTTCTATGGGTTCCAATTTATTTATTGAAGGTCAACTAAAAGTAGATAATAGAACCGATATTCTTGGCGATGTCTCTATGAATTCAAAACTTGATGTTAGTGATAATGTTATATTTCATTCTAATACTGAATTACTTAAATATGTAGGTATTGGAAAAGAGTGCGACTCGTACTATATATTGGATGTTAGCGGAAATGCTCGTTTCTCAGAAGCTATTACTTACACAGGAACCACTGAAACTACTAATTCTCAGCTTCAATTAATTCCAGATGCTAATCTTACCTTTTTACACAGTAGTATATCTACTGACGCACCCACTCCTTTATTATATAAAACCACCGTTACTGATTCAAATACTAATGTTAATAATTCCAACATTTCTAGTTTTGGTGATTCCAGTAAACTAGTTTATGATATTACTGGTAATAGTAAAAAGGTTATCTCTTATTATGATGTTGATGGTGGATTAGGTGCGGCGCTTTTAAATACTACTCTAGTTGGCGACGCTTTAATCGGCAATAAACGCGCAATCCATTTCACAAGCACTGACACTGATACAGTAGACGCACAAATATATTCATCCACCCTAAACACTCTTGATTTATCTGCTAATGAAATTATTTTAAGAAACGATATAACACATATCACCGGTAACTTGGAAGTAGATAATTCTTGTAATTTTAGAGAAGAAGTTACTTTTGAAAAAAATGTAAATATAAATAGCGATTTGTCATTAAATAAACTAACTGTTGCAAGCGATACAATATTAAACAATACTGATATTAACGGAGCTTTAACCTGCACTGATGGTATAACCAGTAATGACTTAACCGTAAATGGACCCATGACTATTACGGGAGATACTATTGTTAATGGTAGTTCATTGGTTACTGGTGATTTTGATATTAGTGGTGATTTCATTGCTGAAGTTGGAACCACTAGAGTTAATGCTATGTATGTTAATAAATTTTATAGTTTCGGAGTTGGAAAAGCAGGAGAAGATATATTTAATGAAATTACCGACACTACTATAATAGACCAATATCCATTATATACTAATATTATTAGAGGTGACACCCTTTTTGCTGGTAATATCAAAATTGTTGGAGCACTTGAAGCTACTTTATCTACTACTCAAGAGGTTCTTTCACAGTTATGTGCTTCTGATTCTTATATACTAAATAAAAATACAAGTGGTGTAGATCTTCAATATACATTAGAAGGTAATTATGAATCTGGTGGTGATGTTTCTGGTATATTACAAACTATTATTGCTAGTGCTGATGGCACATATACAAGCACTTTATTACAAGATTATCCTGAACTTTTTATAGAAGGACAGCCCTTTTATTATGATAGTAGTGGCGGCGAAACTAATCCTATTACTAATTATGAAGTTGCAGGAACTACATATATCGCACGCAAATTATATATTGGAGGCAGTCAAAATGTAACAGAATTTAAAACTAAATTACCTTCGGGTAAATGGAAATCACCTGAATACAAAAATACCGCCCTTGAAGTTGAAGGAAATTCAACATTCATGTCTCATATGGATATTTGTGGTAATTTAATTGTTGGAGGTTCCGAATTTCCATTAAATGAAAATATTACTGGATGGGCTCAGTTAAATAATCCTTGTAATCTCGTTGGACGTAATAATGGAATTGATGGCGTAGATATTTCGGGAGAAGCTGTTGGATTAGAATACGCGAAACGTTCCAAAAGTATATTTTATTGCCCGGTTGATATACACGGAATCTTAGAATTAAAAAAATTACACGTTGAAAATGATACTAGTTTTAATTCTGGTATTTACGTACACAATCAACTAAAAATACAATCGGAAATTATCGCAGAAGAGGATGATTTAAAACTTTATGGTTATGGAACCACTGATCCAGCAATTGTATTAAGTAAAAATACGGGTAATCAACCATTTACTACCATAAATGGCGATTGTACGATAGAATCCCTTAAGGCTAATTCCATTTCCGTAGATGCTTCTAATGTTAATTTTCTTGAAATGGGTATTGGCACTGGAAGAAAAGCTACAGAAGGATATAATCTAGAAATATCCGGAAACATTTTTCATTCTAGTCCTAATACTGATTTTGATATTTGCGGAAATACCGAAACATGGGGCACCTCCATAGTCCATTCTGACGCATCTTTTAACCAAAGCGTATACATTAAAAACGACTTAACGGTTGATAACGATTTAGACCTTTGCGGTAATTTAACTATTGGTGGTAACATTAATACTGTTAAATACATAAAAATAGAGGGTAGTCTAGATGTAAGCGATAATGTTGATATTAGTGGTAATATTGATGCTGAAGGAAGTCTAAATGTTGGCGGAACATTTGATCTTAGCGGGGATTTTACTATGGACGGAAATGCTGATGTTAATGGTTATATGGTTATAGACGCATCAGATAATGATGATATTTTACATCTTAAATCACTCGGACATTCTATTTTAACAGTTGAAGATATTAGCGGTAGTAAACATAACGTATACACTAAATATAAAAATACTACAAATAATTGGGTATCCGGATTAGATGGTAGCAATAATATATTTAAAATTGATGAAAATAGTGTCTTTGGTGATGGTGCCGATTTTATGATAAAAGAAAATAAAGTTGGTATAAACTTAGGTATTAATGACATCGAGAACACTCTAGATGTTAGCGGAACCTTAGGTATTAAAGGTGACGCAAGCTTTAATGAAAATGTTTCTATAGATAAAAATCTAGACGTTGATGCCTCATTAAATGTTTCACAAAATCTTGTTGTTGGAAATAATGCAGTTATTGGAAATAATGCAGTTATTGGGAACAATAATCTTACTAATAGTATAGATTTATTTGCTAATAAATTTTCTATAGAAACTGCTTTAAATGAAAATGATAGTACAGACGATGGAATACATATTGTTGGTAATGTTAATATAAATAACGGTTATTTAAATTTATCAGACGATACTAAAATTAACGCAGGGACGGCTGGGATGGAAATGACTGGTCGCTTAGACGTCCACGATGATGTTTCCTTTAACGCAAAACTTGATGTTAGCGGCAATGCTGATTTTAACGGACACGTTTCTTTTCATCATGATGCTGAATTTTTTCATTCCATTAAAGTTCATTGCGGTAGTTGCGAACTTCAAGACGGAGATTTAACCGTCTCCGGTGGTATTAATTTTAGTAAAGGCACATTTACCTTAAATGGTAATACTATTCTTGATGGCAGTCACGTTCAAATTAACACAGACACTAGTTTTAATGAAAATATTGATATTTTTGGTAATATTGATATTTGTGGTAATTTAACTGTTTCTGGTATATCTACTTTCACAAATGATGCTAATTTTATTGATATTTCCGCAAATAAAATCGAAATTGGTGACGCAGTTATAACAGATAGCTCTTATATAGTAACAACTCCATATAAATTTATCAATGATTCGAATGGAGAATATATAGAATTTACTAATGATTCTATTGATATTTCTGGAGATATTAACATCAATAATGAGACTTTTAAATTTGAGAATGGTTATTTGAAAAGTAGTTCTCAAGGTAAAATCAGTGTTGGAAATACAAATGACCCTACTGAATTACTACAAATCACAAACGGAATTGTTGATATCTCAGGAGGATATATGACTTCTAATATTTTATATAGACAATCATTTGAATCATTTGATGATATGGTTTCATTCTTCCAATGGAATAATTTTATAGCTAGCGACACTTTAAATTCACAATGGGGAAAACGTATATATAATTCAAATGAAACCTTTCAGCCGGAAGCAGGTTATAAAATTGATTATACTGATGATATAGAAGGACCCGTGACGTTATCTGATCCATGGACTAGTAGTTTTAGTTTGCAATCAGGTAATTCAGGATGGTTAAATAACTATATTACAATAACAGGATATCCTAGGAATTCTCTTGAAGAAAATGATGGAGACATTGCTGTAACAGCTTATTCAGATTTTTTAGCTTTTTCTGTAATATCTAATGATCTTTATATGTTACGAGACTGGTCTATAGCAAAAAATAAAGATCTCACGGTCAATGGTGGATATACAAATAAATTTAATTCCAGTCGAATAGTATTAAAATGTATGGTTAAATACAGTAATGCTCAGTATTTTAATGATGAATCAACACTTAAACTTGCTGGTCCTCAAATATTATTTAATGATACAAAAATATGGGCCGGAACAAATAGATTTTCTACAGGAAAATGGGAACAAGTTACTTGTGATTTAACACCTTATATAGATTTTCCACAAAATAACTCGTATAATGATAATACTGAACGAGTTGGTAAAAACATTCTAGAATTTAGTATTAAAATGTATGATAACGAAACAAATACGCAAGAATATTTTCATTTCGGTGAAATCACTATATGTGTAGATGATTCCCCTTGGTGGTTACTAAGCGCAAATGATTTACACGTTATTGACAACGTTGGTGTTAATGTTCCTCCCAATGATGATTATTCTATGGATATTAACGGACAAACCCGTATTTCTGGAGGAACAACCTCTTTAACAGTAGATGGTAGCAGTAGTTTTAATGGTGATATTTCGACTACTGGCTCTATTGAAGCTGGTTCTAACAAAATTAATGCCGGTGACATAAATGGTTCAACTATTACCGCTACAACAGGCTTTACTGGCACATTACTAACACAAGAACAAAATATCGTTACTAAAATGACTGGATTACAAGATATAGGAACTTCTGGAACTAATATAAATCTAAACAGTGATGTTAAAATAAAAAATAGTTTAACATTTAATAATGATTCTTTAGTTACTATTGATATGAATTCTAGAAGTGATGGGATAATTTTACCAAAAGGTGGCGACAGTACCCGCCCAATAGAAAATAATACTCTGGACGATAATTACCTAGGTACAATAAGATATAATACAGCTAACCAACAATTTGAAGGTTTTGGTGCTGGACATGCCTGGGGTTCATTAGGAGGCGTTAAAGATATCAACGGTGATACGTTCATTACAACTATGAATGGCACTACAAATGAAGATAGAATTAAATTTTATGTAGGACCGGGCGGCGCGAGTGAGTCAGGAGGTAGTGAGAATGCACAATTGGCAATGACTATTGATGAAAATACAGATGTTAGTTTAAATAGCAATCTTCACGTAAATGAAAATATTATCATTGGTTATCCTGGAAAAGCAGGAAAACTTAAAATTCAAGATATGGAAGCAGCCGAAGATGCTAATAATTTATTTCAATATGTTGTTTTATATGATACTACGAAGGATCAGTTTACATTTAAAAAATCCAGAAAAACATGGGCCGCGATTAATTATGATATTGGTTCTGGTGGTGGCGGTGGTTCGTCTGGAAGCGGATCTGTTGTAGAAGTATTAAATAATATTAACATTATGGATGAGGCTGGTAATTATGTAAATGATATTTCATTGGCTACGTTTTTTGATATTAATACAGGTAATGTAACCTATACAGGAAAAACGACAAGTCATAATGTATGGGAAATGATAGAAGATATTAATTTAATAGATGGTTCAGCGGTTTCTTTTCCTTTACCAGACCCTAGCAATGTAATACATCACGCAATTCGTTCTGAATCAAATATGCGTATAAATTTTAATCAACAGAATGATAACGGAAATAAAGAATTCATTATTTCATGTGGTAAATATATAAACGCCCAAGATAGACAACGAGATTGGCACGATAATTCTTATAATTTAATAACTGCAGGGTATAGTAATTTTGATCTTGCCGCGCAAAAATGGAACAGTAACTGCGCTGATATTATTAAATTAACTAGTTATGAGGCTGTTGCTGATGGCGTTATGATAAATAAACCACAATTAGATATAAACGCAAATGTTATTATGTCAGGCGAACTAACTGTTGACACTATTAAATCTAGTTCTACTGATGTTGATATATCGGGGAATTTAATCGTTTCTGGTAATCATATTAAATCTAGTGTCGATTATACTACTATTACCTTAAGCGGTAATGATGTTACGGTTGCAGGCGATTTGACTGTTTCTGGTAATGATATTAAATCTGCTGTTGGCACTGCTATTACCTTAGATGCCAGCAATGTTGATGTTTCAGGAAATTTAACCGTTTATGGTAATAAAATTAAATCTAGTGATGGTACTGCTATTACCTTATCCGGCAGCGATGTTGATGTTTCAGGCAATTTAACCGTTTCTGGTAATGATATTTCATCTAGCACTGAAACTGCTATTACCTTAGATGCCAGCAATGTTGAGATTAAAGGCGATTTAACCGTTTCTGGTAATGATATTTCATCTAGCACTGAAACTGCTATTACATTAGATGCCAGCAATGTTGAGATTAAAGGCGATTTGACTGTTTCTGGTAATGATATTTCATCTAGCACTGAAACTGCTATTACCTTA